>Ga0256404_1004799_pt1 | contig 24887 bp, 16 predicted proteins | sample RumenRJG_01DNA_FD_185990 | JGI IMG/M metagenome (GOLD analysis project Ga0256404, IMG submission 185990) | Bovine rumen microbial communities from Lethbridge, Alberta, Canada - RJG_01 | ecosystem: Host-associated > Mammals > Digestive system > Stomach > Rumen | place: Canada: Alberta | collected... | reverse complement strand
AGCACCAAAGGATAAACGGTTTATTGATGTCCTTCTAGAGACTGATGTCGATTTTATAATTTGGATGACACCATACAAAGAAATGCCAGGGAATCCCAAACATTATTTAATAGAAACATACCTGCTGGATGTAAATAAAGCTAAGAGAAAACCCGTTAAACATGTCAACTACGATTATGAGAAAGTTATGTGCTTAGAGGTTTATTAGAGATATAACTGATACCTAAAAAGAAGCAACTTAAAAAAGTGAACCACTCGATAAATGGCGATAAATTCAGATATGAAAGAAGGACGGAACAATCATATCCGTTCTTCTTTAATCTCTCTTTTATATTTGTAATAGGAATTTCTGCTAACGCTGGTTAAAGTCTACGAAGGTCCGTTAGATACCGTGCCTCTTGAGATCACCGGAAAAGATACAGATGAACTGGAAGGATTTAACAGCGTACTTCATCTTGAACGAGTAGATTACGACGGGACCGGAACAGATCGACAGATACTAACATGTATTTATAAGGGAGAAATTCAGCCATAAACCATAAGCATTAATCCATTATATTCATCGGGACTAGAGAAGGAAGAACGGACTTGCTTCTGAGAGTTGAGAAAAAAGCCATCAAGAAGTTAACTCCTTGGTGGCTTTATGCATTAGAACTCTAATCCAAGGGAAATAGTTCGTGCCATTTTTGCATGAAATACATGGGATAATATTGAGATTTATGCTATCTGATTTGACTATAAAAATGGCTCAAATGGCGAAGAATAAAGCAAAATCAAAAAACATATACTTTTGTGAAAAACACTAGCAAAGAACGATTCCGAGTTTCATATGTGTATTGTTCTCCTTGTTTTGAGATTGCAGTACTAAGAGAGTGGTTCACGTCACTGCCGTCCGTATCTGGGAAATGACTGTTAATAAGTATAGCAGATTTATCGGATCAGCGGGTGTCTGTCTGCGCAGGTTGAGCATTCTTTTTTGCCTCGGATCAGCACCTGCTAACTGCGGACAAATGGCTTAATCTGCTGAACTATGTATTCGGATAATTGTATATGGCCTGGCTATGTATGGGAGCTTGCGTGGCAGTGGAATAGTTACAAATTAAGAAAAAGCATTGTCCAGGTCTTGTGTGTGTGTGTGTGTGTGTAATGCTATCATGGAATCCCGAATTGTTTTAACGGAAAAAGGAGAGTTATGATGAAAAAGTTTCTTTCTATGCTCCTCGTTCTGGTGCTCGCTTTTGCTCTCGTAGCATGCGGCAGCGCACCGGCCGAGGAAAACACCGCTCCTGAAGGCGAAGGCTCGGAAACGACTCCGGAACCGGAAGACAAGGTCTCTGTTTGCTTCATCACAGAAGCCCTCGGTGACAACTCTTTCGCAGACGCGTCCGACCGCTCCCTTAAGGAATATGTAGATACCTATGGTATTGAGTATTTCTGCACCCAAGTAGGCGCAGGCGGCGACCAGATCACAGCTACACGTGAAGCTGCGCAGAATGGTTATGACATCGTTGCTGTTGGATATAGCGCAGATGTGCTTGCCATGGTTCAGGCTGAAGCCAAGGATTATCCGAACACACTGTTCTATCTGTTCTCTGCAAAGGCGGATACAGAGGTTGAAGGACTTGACAACGTTGTTGCAGGTTTCTTCCGTTCCTGCGAATCCTCCTATGTCGGCGGCCTTGTTGCAGGCGCTATGTCTGAAACTGGCAAGTGCGCATTCGTCGGTGGTCAGGAGAACGTCGGTCTTTATGACTGGATGATCGGTTATGTCCAGGGCGTAGAACGCGCAGGTTCTATCTCTGTTTACAGCTGGATCAACGGCGAAAATCCGTGGTCTGACCCTGCAAAGGCAAAAGAGCTTTCCCGCTCTCTGAAGAACAACTACGATGCAGACATGTTCTGGGGATGCGCTGGCCAGTCAGGTGACGGCGTCTTCCAGGCTGTTATCGAGTTCCGTGAAGAGAACCCGGATCAGACACTCTGGGCACTCGGTGTTGACGCTGACCAGTATGCAGTATTCGAAGCGAACGACAAAGAAGACGTCGCAGAGGTCATCCTTACTTCATGCATGAAGAACCCTGTCGGTCCTGTTGCCGGTTTCATTGAGACCCTCCAGGCCGGTGGAAAGATCCAGGGTGGAAAGATCACCTGCGGTATCAAGGACGGCGCTTGCGGTATTGCTGAGAACGACTGGTACAGAGCACAGGCTTCCGCAGAAGCTCAGCAGCTCGTTGAGACAGCGAAGAATGAGATCAAGAATGATCAGGCTGAGATCGTTACCGCTTATGGCCTTAGCATCGAAGATCTGAACGCATTCCTCGAGGCTCACACGCTGAACTATCAGGCTGCCAATATGTAATTTTTCCAGCAATGGATTGGTAGAAAGAACATTTCTAGCAATCTCCCTAAAATCGGAATGAGGCTGCTTCGGCAGCCTCATTTCGGTTGATACAGAAAGACACTTATGTCACCATATTATCAGGAATGCAACAGCTTTGCAGTGAAAGGAAAACTAATGAAGTTTCAGTTTTTGGGAACAGCAGCCGCAGAAGGGTGGCCTGCAGCATTTTGCAACTGCCGCTACTGCAAGGAAGCAATACGCCTTGGAGGGAGGAATATCCGTACAAGGTCTCAATCTTTGGTCAATGGGGAAATGCTCATCGATTTTCCTCCGGATACCTATATGCATAAATTGGCCTATGGGCTCGATCTTACCGCAATCAAGTATCTGTTGATCACGCATAAGCACATGGATCACTTTTTCCCTCAGGAGCTTGCTATCCGGGGAGGCATATTCAGTCATGACATGACGTATGAGAAGATGAGCATCTACTCCGCGAAAGAAACGAAGGAACATTTTGATCTCATTTCCAAAGATGATCTCGGTCAGGAAAGATACGAACTGCTGGAGTGGCATATTCTGAAGCCCTTCGTGACCGAAACATTCGGACAATATCAGTTGACTCCTCTTCCCGCGTCACACATGGGTGAAGGGAATGAGCCTTTTGTTTTCCATATTGTGGATGAGAATGGAACATCCGTCCTGTATCTGCTTGACAGTGGATACTATAAGGACGAGGTGTGGGATTATTTCGAAAAAACAGCGGAGAAATCCGGCCCCGTTTCAATTGTTGTTTATGACACGACAGACGCCGCTACGGAGACTGACCATGCGAGGCATATGGGCTTCAGCGAAGTGAAGCGGGTGAAACAGCGCATGTCTTCGATAGGGATCGTAGGCGGAAATACGATCTGCGTGCTGGATCATTTCTCCCATAACGGTAAGTACCTCCATTACGAGATGACTGCTTTGGCCGAAAAGGAAAACTGTATCGTTGCATATGATGGAATGGAACTGAACCTGTAATAATCTCGGGGTTGCTGAGGATACCTGCGAACTCCGTAAACAGGCGCACATCCTTTCCCATATTTGTGACTGACTAAAAAGAAAAACTGCCGGATGGCAGTTTTTTTGTTAGGTGAATTTAATTGGTGCGGGATCAGAGTTTTTTAACGTACTTCCCGTTGCTGAGGACGAATCCGGTAGCTTTCAGGTAATCCTGATGATGCTCCACGGATCCGCAGTAGGAGACCGTCTTGTAACCGAGTGATCCGAGTCTGGAGAAGAGGAATGTCCCGACGGAGAAATCCCGGTACTGAGGGATGGTATAGTCAAGAACAAGTTCAAGATTGGTATCTTCATCTTTTCCGAGGGTGATCCCGACCGGCTTGCCCTCACAGCTGATGATGAAGGCGCGATTGATCTTGTTGGTGTCCAGATCCACTCCGGGGAAAGTGGCTCTCATGTCATCGCCGTATTTGTCGATAAGATACTTAAGATACACATCGTTGTTGCGGACGGAGGTGAGGTCATAGACCTTCTCTGCTTTTGACATCTTCCACAGGAAGTACAGGTTGATGGCCACCAGGCAGAAGTTCATTACCGCTGTGGGGTAGGAATGGATGATCAGGGCGTAGATCGCAAAGATCACGCTGCCGACAGTATTGACGATCCTCAGTTTGACGACTGAGGTGAGAAGAAAAGAGACAAGTACGAGGGCGGAACCGAGGTACCCGAACATTTCGATAAGCATTGCCCGATTCATATATGTAGCTCCTTAATATAGTATTTACAGACTGCTTGGCCTGTACCATTGTATCACTTCATGCCGAGCTTCTCCACCTTAGGACGGATGTTCCGGAAGAAGTCATAATGTTTGCAGTTTGTTAACTATTGTATGTTACAATAAAAAAAATGTTGGCAAGGAGTAATACGGAATGTCAAAGCCCAATATCATGGTCGTGGATGATGAGAAGAACATCTGCGAATTGATCCGTCTTTATCTGGAAAAAGAGGGATTTGCCGTCACGATAGCGAATAACGGATCCGACGCGATCGCCATGATCCGCCAGAACAGGCCCGATCTGGTCCTCCTGGATATCATGATGCCGGTCATAGACGGCTGGGAAGTATGTCGTCAGGTTCGTGAGTTTAGCCAGGTACCCATCATCATGCTCACAGCGAAGGGTGAGACTTTCGACAAGGTCATGGGACTGGACCTCGGCGCGGATGACTACATCGTGAAGCCCTTCGACACCAAAGAGGTGGTAGCAAGGGTCAAGGCTGTGCTGAGAAGAACAGTTACCGAGGAAGACAGCGGAGAGGTCGTCTATGACAAACTGGTGGTCAATATCGACCGCTATGAATTGCGTGTGGACGGCAAGGTCATCGATACCCCTCCGAAGGAACTGGAGCTCCTCTATCACCTGGCGAAGAACCCGAACCACGTGTATACAAGGGATCAGCTTCTCGATGAGGTGTGGGGATTCGAGTATTTCGGAGACAGCAGGACCATCGATGTCCATGTGAAACGCCTGCGTGAGAAACTGGAAGGCGTATCGGATCAGTGGAGCCTCAAGACCGTTTGGGGCGTAGGCTATAAATTCGAGGTAAAATAAGTACTTTGCGGGACGGCCTTTTTAAACAGTATTTTTCGATCTTCATGGTGACGCTGTTGACCTGCACGGCGTTGCTTGGCCTTGCCCTGCTCACCATCACCGGCATGAACTATACCATGCAGAGACAGGAACTTCTGGAAGGCATCGTGGACAACGCGGTGGCGATCACCGAAAGGTCGTCGGCTTCCCAGGGGCTTCAGGGCGAGTTTCTCGCATCTCTGTCCGGGCGCCTCGGCGATTCTTCTGATATCTGTGTTTATATCACCAATGTGGCCGGAACGATCCAGATGTGCACGGAGGAGAACTGTCACCACGGGGAAACGGCTCCAGACCGGGCAGTGGATCTGATCCGAAAGGATGGCTCCTATTTTTCGGCGGGCTATTTTTCTGGTTTGTTCCGCAACAGGGGGGATTACATTTTCGGAAAGGCGATCCATGACGGTGATACCATTGTGGGATATCTTTTCGCCACGACTCCGGTGCGTCCTCTGTATTCCTACCTGTATGAAACGTTGTTCAGCTATCTGTTTTCTGCCGGAGTCATGATGCTTGGCGCGTTCGTCGTGATCTACACGACGACGCTGCGTCTCACAGCGCCGCTTCAGGAAATGAGCAAGGCAGCCGAGAGCTTCGGACGGGGAGATTTTTCAGCCAGGATCAATGTGAGCGGAAACGACGAGATCGCCGTCCTCGCGGATTCATTCAACAAGATGGCGGAGTCCCTCGACGAATTTGAACAGAACCGGCGGTCCTTCGTGGCTAATGTTTCCCACGATCTGCGCACGCCGATGACCACCATCGGCGGATATATCGACGGTATCCTGGACGGGACCATACCAAAGGAAGAAGAGAATCATTATCTTGAGATCGTCTCACAGGAGGTCAAGCGGCTCTCACGTCTGACGTCGTCGCTCCTGTCTGCCATGCGGGTGGAGGAGCAGAAGCAGGATCTGAACCTCGTTTCGGTGGACGCCTGGGAACTGATCCTCAACATCATGTTCAATCTGGAAGGAAGGATCGAGGAAAAGAAACTCTACGTTCCGGACTTCAATACGGAAGAACTGTATGTCAGCGCGGACCGCGATATGCTGCATCAGGTGGTCTACAATCTGATCGACAACGCGGTCAAGTATACCCCAGTAGGCGGCGAACTGCTCGTCACCGCGGAGAAGGACGGGAAGAATGCCCTGATCTCGGTGCAGAACAGCGGCAACGGTATCGCTCCCGAAGAACAGCCTTTTGTTTTCGAGCGTTTTTATAAGACAGATAAATCCAGAGGACTGGATAAATCCGGAACAGGGCTGGGACTGTATATCGTCAAGATGCTTACTACGGGAATGGGCGGTGATGTCTCGGTGGAGAGCGACGGGGAGAGCTACACCCGGTTTACTGTAAAGCTTCCTCAGGCTGCGGCACCTGTAGATAAGACCCAGAAGGAAAAAGGCCACCGGGAGAAACAGGGGAAAGAAAAACAGAACAAGGAAAAGCAGAATAAGGAGAATACTCTGTCGTTCCGCATGCCGTGGAACCGACAGAAAAGTGAAAACGGACAGGGTGAATCGGAAAAAGAGGCATAATATGCTGAATTCCCCGTTCTCTTTCTTGACTGTGAAAAAGCAGGTATGCTAGCATACTCGTGTAGCAAAAGGGAGTAGCTAAACGCAGAAAGCGGTTTCGGTTTCCGTCAGCCCGACGAACCCTCGTCCGGACCGAAAGAGATAGCAAGACTTTTGTCGTTTTAGTGCGGCAGAAGTCTTTTTTCTGCCAGAAACAGGAGGAATACATTTTGGAATGGTTTGAAAAACCGATTGAGCAGGTTCTCAGTGACCTTGAGTCAGATCGCGCTGTTGGACTTCATGTGCAGCAGGTCACCGAGAAAAAGCAGAAATACGGCGAGAATGCCCTTGCGGCAAAACCGTCGAAGACATTGCTTCAGAGATTCATCGCGCAGTTCGCAGATGTGCTGATCATCATCCTTCTCATCTCTGCTGCGGTCTCTTTCGGGATCGCTATGATGAATCCGGGTGAAGAGAGCTTCTTTGAACCGATCCTGATCCTTGTGATCGTCATCATCAACGCCTGCGTCGGTGTGTATCAGGAGAGCAAGGCGGAAAAAGCCCTGGACGCTCTGAAAAAGATGGCGTCACCCCACGCACGTGTTATTCGTGACGGCGAAGAGCAGATGGTGGATACGAAGGACCTGGTGCCCGGTGATATCGTGAGGCTTGAAGCAGGTGACTTCGTCCCCGCAGACTCCAGACTGATCCGTGCCACCAATCTGAAAGTGGACGAGTCCGCCCTCACAGGGGAATCGCTCCCTGTAGAGAAGGACGCCGATGCTCAGATCGCTTCTGGCGCACCTCTGGGCGATCGCGTCAATATGGTGTACAGCGGATGCTCGGTCAGATACGGAACTGGCCTTGCCGTTGTCACGGCTACGGGTATGAACACCGAGATGGGCAAGATCGCCTCTCTTCTGAACGAGGAGACCGAAGAAGAGACCCCTCTTCAGCAGAAACTTGCTCAGCTAGGTAAGATCCTCGGTTATATCTGCCTTGGCGCTTGCGCCATCGTTTTTGCCGTCGGTCTTATAGACGGTATGCCTCCGCTTGAGATCTTTATGGTTGCTGTCTCCCTTGCAGTATCGGCTATCCCGGAAGGGCTTCCGGCGATCGTTACCATTGTCCTTTCCATCGGCGTACAGAGGATGGTTGAGCACAACGCCATTATCCGCAGCCTTCCCGCAGTGGAGACGCTGGGAAGCGCTTCGGTCATCTGTTCCGATAAGACAGGAACCCTTACGCAGAACCGTATGACCCTCACAAGGGCCTGGGTTGACGGAAGAGATGATCTTGAGGTCATCACCGCCGACAACACGCCGGAGATCAAGAAACTGCTCCTTTATGGCGCACTTTGCTGTGACGGTTCGGTCGTTTTCCTCGAGGACGGGGAAAAACATCTGGGCGACCCCACAGAGACCTGCATCGTGCTTGCGGCACACAGGAACGGTATGCCTAAGGAGGAGATCAACAGGACATATCCGAGAGTCGGCGAGCTGCCCTTTGACTCCGACCGCAAGATGATGACCACCATCAACATGATCGATAACAAGCCGGTGGCTATCGTCAAGGGAGCGTTTGATAAGATCGCGCCTCTTTGCATCGCCGGAGATGTGGAAAAGGCGAGAAAACTCAACCAGGAGATGGGTGAGAGCGCGCTCCGCGTTCTGACCGTTGCTTACAAAGTTCTGGACAGCGTTCCGGAGAACCCCAAGACGACGGATATCGAAAAAGATCTGACGCTCTTAGGACTTGTCGGCATGATCGATCCTCCGAGAGAGGAAGTCAAGGACGCGGTCGCTCTGTGCAAGCAGGCCGGAATCAGACCGGTCATGATCACCGGTGACCACGTCGTCACAGCGTCCGCTATCGCCAAAGAGATCGGCATTCTCAATGAAGGGGATGAGGCTGTTACCGGTGTTCAAGTGGACGCCATGAGCGATGAGGAGCTTCTTGAGAGGATCCGCAAGATCGCAGTGTACGCCCGCGTCACGCCTGAGAATAAGATCCGTATCGTCAAGACCTGGCAAAAGGTCGGTGAAGTCGCTGCTATGACCGGAGACGGCGTCAATGATGCTCCTGCACTGAAGGCGTCCGATATCGGATGCGCAATGGGCATCACCGGAACCGATGTCGCAAAAGGCGCCGCGGATATGACACTTACTGACGACAACTTCGCGACCATCGTCGAGGCGGTCCGCCAGGGACGCGGAATCTTCGATAACATCCGCAAGGTCGTAGGATATCTTATCGGCACCAATATTGGTGAGATCCTTGTGGTATTCTTCGCCATGATCCTCTGGCGTCAGGCGCCGCTGCTCTCCATGCAGCTGCTCTGGCTCAACCTTCTGACCGACAGCCTTCCGGCTATCGCTCTCGGTATGGAACCGGTGGATGAAGACGTTATGACGAGAAAACCGAAGCCCAGAAGCGAAGGCATCTTCGCCGGCGGTTTCGGCTTGAGAGTGGTTCTCCAGGGCGTTTACTTCGGTGTGGTATCCCTGCTGGGATTCTGGCTCGGAAGGAATATGACCGGAACCGTTGCAGGCGGACAGACCCTGTGCTTCCTTGTGATGGCCATGGCAGAGATCGTACAGAGCTTCAATATGAGATCGCATCACTCCCTGTTCCACGGAAATCCCTTCTCCAACCGTATGCTGAATCTGGCGGCGGTACTCTCTGTTGTCCTTACCGCGCTGGTTCTGTTCACGCCTCTGAGAACACTCTTTGAACTGACGACCCTTCCGGTCAACGGTTACCTCTACGGAATCGGACTGGCATTCCTTTCCATCCCGATCATGGAGATCAGCAAAAAACTCGGTTTCGAGAACGAAAAATAATCATTATACAGACACCCGGGATCTCCCGGGTGTTTTTCTGTCCGGAAACGTCTGTGCGAGCAGGGCAAAGCAGGTTTGTTGTATAATATTTGCATGTATCAATGGATGACTTTTTCAGTTGGAAGACCTCTTACTGCAGCAGGTGCGAGAAAACGTTTCGAGACGATGAGACTTCTCTTCTCCATCGCTGCAGGGCTTCTTTTGTGCGTGATCCTTATCGTCCTTGTGAGCGGTGAGCCGCTGAGGGCTATGCGGTATCTCTTTTCCGGGCCGCTCACTACCTACAACCGGATGGCGGAAGTGATCGAGAAGATGCAGCCGATGCTGCTTACAGGATGTTCCTTTCAACTCATGCTTGTCATCGGGAATTTCAGCCTGATCAACGACAGCTGCGTCGTACTGGCCCCCTGTCTCATCTGCGCTCCTATTATCCTGAACGAAGAACTGTTCGGGGGCATACCGGGTGAACTGGGAAAGATCGTGTGGATCACCGTTTCGTGTATCGCTTCCGGTGTGATCGGAGCGGCGGTGAGCATGCTCCCCCCTCTGATCAAACGGCAATTCGGTTGCAACGAGGTGATCACCTCTTCTCTCATGAATTCGATCTTCGGTTTCTTCGCCGAGTGGTTCGTGAAGCATATTCTCTATGATGAGGAAGCAGGTCTCTCTGCCTCCAAGCCTTATCCTGCGCAGGTTAAGCCCACGAAACTGATTTACGGGTCCCGTGTGACTACCATGATCCTGGTTGGACTTCTGTTTTGCGTTATCACCTACTTTTTCCTGTATCACACAAAGCTGGGGTATGCCGCTCAGATCGTGGGGGCGAATCCGTCATTCGCCATGGCCTCGGGGATCCCCGTAAAGAAGGTCTCTCTGCTGGTGTCCGCCTTTGCCGGTGCCGTCGCAGGCTTTTCCGGGACTCTCAACACACTGTCCTTCAACACCCGGTTCAGCGGCTTCGCCGCGAACATCAGTGACGGTATGTTCTGCGGGATATTTGCCAAAAGCAACCCGTTGCTGCTCCCTGTAGCAGCGTTCGGACTGGGGTACCTCCGTGTGACGGCGGAGACCATGGGAAACAACACCGATGTCCCGATCGAACTGATCACGGTGATGACATCGTTTATCATCATGATGCTTGCGGCGGACCAACTGTTTCACAAACAGATCGACTCCTATATTGTTCGGCACTTTGCTCATACGCCTGAGGAAAGGGAACGACGAGCGTGACATGCAGAAAATGACGGGTCATCCCGATAATCTTTACTTACAGGAGGAATCACGAATGGCATACATGTATGGGAATGGAAAAGCGGCAATTCGTATCGCACAGACCGAATACGGCATGGTGCGCGGAGCGGAAGGGAACAATCCGAAGTTCACGGTTTTCAAAGGTGTTCCGTATGCTGCTCCTCCTGTTGGGGATCTGAGATGGCGTTTTCCTCAACCGCATGAGAAGTGGGACGGGATCTTGGACTGCGTGGAGTTCGGCAACGCCTGCTATCAGTTTTTGGGGAAAAGAGAGGAGCTGAGAGACAGTGAGGACTGTCTTTATCTGAATGTCTACACCCCGGCGAGCAGTGTGGATGAGAATCTCCCTGTCCTCCTGTTCATCCCGGGAGGCGCGTTCATGGGCGGCGCATCCAACGAACCGATGTATGACGGTGAGGGGTTCTGCAAAAGAGGAGTGATCCTGGTCACGATCAACTACAGAACCGGTCCCCTGGGAATGCTTGTCCACAGGGATATGGAGAAGGAGAATCCGTACGGAAGCGCCGGAAACATCTATTATCTCGATCAGATCTTTGCTCTGAAGTGGGTGCGCAAAAACATCCGCAATTTTGGCGGTGATCCGGACAGGATCACACTGATGGGACACTCTTCAGGCGCGGTGGCGGCCACTGCTCTCGCCTGCACGCCGCTTACAGAAGGAGATCTTGCCGGATGCATCATCGACAGTGCTCCGGTGACCCACGACCTTCCCGATCCGGATGACGGGCCGCATTCTTCTCCGTTCTGGATGGAACGTGAGGAGGCATATCGCAGGGGCGACATGTTCGCTGAAGCTGCCGGCTGTTCTTCCCTGGAAGAAATGCGCAAGTTGTCCTGCGACCAGCTCAGCGAGATATACAAAAAAATGCCCGGCTATCTTTGCTTCTTCCGTGGCGTTATTGACGGGTATGTCTTCCCGGAGGATCCCTGTGATGTGTATATCAGCGGAAGGCACCATGACATACCGTATCTGATCGGAGGGGCCGGGGATGAAGGCGCCATCGTGACCGAGTTCGCTCCAAGCGCGATTCTCACCAGGGAGAAGGTGGAGAGTTATTCCCACAAATTCGGGGACAAGGCGGATGAGTTCGTCGAATACTGTTCCGGACTGAGCGACACGGATATCGCAGTGGCGATGACGGACAGCAATATCTACAGGGCGAGGATGTTTGCCGAAACGCAGCTGTGCAATCACATGAGGCCGGCGTTCCTTTTCTGCAACATCCGGCGTTCACCGGAGGGTTTCCAGGGAGCATATCACGGATTTGAGCACTATTACATTTTCCAGACCCTGGACAGGGACTGGCGAGAGTATTCTGCCAGTGATTACGAGCTTTCCAACAGGATAGCGGACTACTGGGCAAATTTCGTGAAAAACGGGGATCCCAACGGACCCGGTCTGAAAACATGGACACCATATACTGCTGACTGCAGGGAAACGATGATGTTCGACTCCGCCCTTTGGATGGGGGAGAGAAAACTTCCTAAACTGCAGCAGTTTAAACTCGATTATTTCCTGGACAAGTACAGGGAAGGTTTTCGTCCCTGATTTGCTTTCCCCATGCGGTTTGCATATAATGAAGTGTACTTTCATGATGTGCACTTCATTTTTTTGTGGGGGTCTTTTTATGAGCCTGATTTGTCCATCGGTTTTATCCGCAGATTTTGCCTGCCTTGGTGCTGAGGTCCGGGATGTTCTCGCCGGAGGGGCAGATTGGATCCATTATGACGTCATGGACGGAAGATTCGTTCCGAATATCTCTATCGGGATCCCGGTGCTGAAGAGCCTTTCAAAGGCCGTGAAAGCGTTTTATGATGTGCATCTGATGATCGAGGAACCGCACAGATACGTGGAGCAGTTTGCGAAAGCCGGTGCTGACATGATCACATTTCATGTGGAAGCGGAGGAGGATGTGAGCGGTACGCTCGATCTTATCCATTCCCTGGGTGTGAAGGCAGGCGTGGTGGTGAAACCGAAAACGCCCGCGGAGGCGGTGTTCCCTTATCTGGATAAAGCGGATATGGTCCTCGTCATGACGGTGGAGCCTGGGTTCGGCGGTCAGAAGTACATGGCAGACATGTGCCCGAAGATCCGTGCGATCCGCGATGAAGCAGACAGGATCGGGAAAAAGGACATGTTTCTTGAAGTGGACGGAGGGATCGCTGCGGATACCGTGGCGTCTGCCGCTTCCGCGGGAGCGAACGTGTTTGTCGCAGGCAGTTCCGTATTCGGAAAACAGGACAGAAAACAGGCGATAGAGGCTATCCGCTCCGCTGCGGATGCGGTTATCGGCGATTGAGTTATATGGAAGAGAATACAGTCAGACAATCTACATTGCACCCAAGTTTCCGACCTTTCAGGGATTATCTGGTCACGATGGTGCCATTGGTTCTTCTCGCGACCTATCTGTATGGCCTGCGGGTGGTTTTAATGCTGGCGATCGCCACGGTGACCGCTGTTCTTTGTGATCTTTTTGTTGCCATGCTTCGGCAGCGTCATATACGTCTATCAGACATATCCAGTTACGCTTTTGCCTGGACTGTCACATTGATGCTTCCGGTATCCGTTTCCTACGGCACGGTCATCTTTGCTGTCTGCGCCACCTTGTTGCTTGGGAAACATGCGTTCGGCGGCTACGGAAGTTATCCCTTCCATCCTGCGGCATTCGGATTCTGCCTCACGGCGATCAGCAATCCGAGTCAGGTCTTTATGTTCCCTGTAAAGGCAGGGAGGATCGCGCTGGGGTGGAGCCCTGAAGTGAACCTCCATCAGTCACCTGCAAAGACACTGCAGGAAGGGGGGGTTCCCATGGTGGACCGGACGGACCTCCTTCTCGGGGATTTCTCCGGTCCTGTCGGCGGAACGTTCTGCCTGATCATTCTTGCGTGCCTTGTGCTTCTCATCGTCCACCGGGCGGTGTGCTGGCATATTCCGGTGTCCTATATCGCTACCTGCGTCCTGTGGGCTTACATTTTCCCCAGGATCGATGTTTCGAGTGCGGAGTCGGTGCTCTTTGAGATCTTCTGCTGCGGTATTCCATTTGCTGCGGCTTATCTGGTTGCGGAGCCCACCGTGATCCCGCGCAACACTACGGCGAGATTTCTGTACGGTGCTGCCGCAGCTGTTCTCACCATGTTGATCTCGCGCTTTGGGATCTACGAAGCGGGCGCCCCGTTCGCTGTCCTTTTGTCGGCGCCGATCGGATACTGGCTGGACCGCCGTCTGGACAAGCCGGAGAACAGGGAGGCGAGCAATGGCTAAGAAGGAGAAAAAAGTCCGCACCAAGGGAAGACTTGCGCGAAACGCCCGTGAGACGATTGCGAATGATTTCTTCCTTTTCAATAACGGTGTTCTGATTCAGGGCTATGCAATGGCTCCTCTGATCGGAGGTGCCCTGAATCTGAGATCCGCCGTGCTGCTCGCTGTCGCCGGTTTTTTGATGATCCTTCCGATCGGAGTTCTTGGCGAACTGCTTACCGGAGTCGTAAACCGGCATCTACGGCTTGGCATCTGCGTATTTGTGACATCGATCATGATCATTCCGGAGATGGTGCTTATGTACCGCGCTTTTGGCGGTGACGCCATCATCATCGGCCTTTATCTTCCGCTTTTGTTTGTCGAGAGGATCATTACCTTCCGCGCGACCGACGATGTGAGAGAGGGGTTCCTGCGGTCTTTGCAGACGAGTTCTTCCCTTGCAGCCGGATACGCTCTGATCATTCTGGCCTGCGGCGCGATCCGCGAGATCCTGGGATCAGGTACCCTTGGAGGAAGCCCGGTTCTTTCGGGACCGATATGGCCTGCCGCTCTGACGGCTCCGGGAGGGATCATCATCGTCGCCCTCTTTGCCGCTGCGTGGAATCTTCTCTGCGGATTCGCCAAGAAGATGGTATTTACCGAGGAGGATCCCAATGTTTGACGGTTTGATGACAGGAATCATTCAGTTCGCCCTGACCGCGCTCGGCGCGGCAACGGTGCAGAACCTTCTCCTCACACGGATGGTGGGAGGAGACCATGTGCCGAGACAGGGAGGTCCGGTCGACGAGCGGATCTTCTGCATTTCGCAGACACTGTGCACGTTTTTGAGTTCGGTAGGTTTCTGGGCGGTTCACCGCTATCTGCTGCCGCAGGTAACCTTCCTCGAGAGATTCGGGATTTCAGCTTACTATTCCAAAGCTTACCTCTGGCCGTTCTGCGCGGCGCTGGTCTGCGTCATTCTGTATTTTGTGCTGTATTCCGCTGCCGGAGAAATGTTCTCCGGAAAGCTTTCCAAGAAGATAAGAAGACAACTGCCCTATGCCTGTTTCAACAGCTTTGTCTGTGCTGTTCTTTTCCGCATCGCTGCGAATGACTTCGGCTTTCTCAGGATGCTGGGATACGCGGCAGGCAGCGCGGTGGGATACCATGTTGCGGACCTCCTGATCTGGGAGGGCAAAAAGAAGATGGAAGACTCGGACATGCCTGAAGCATTCAGAGGTCTTCCCGGGACACTGCTTTATATCGGCGGACTTGCCCTGGCGTTTTATGCCCTGGCCGGAAGGGGAGTCGTCACGCTGCTTTAAAATTCATTGCCTTTGACCTTCAGGGGGGAAACATGATCCGATACACGGAGCGCGGAGCGGAGCTTTTCAACAGCGCCAGAAAGAAGGCGTACAGCAGCCTCGAGAAAACGCTGGACTCACTGTACGGAGTGGAAGGGGTAACGGAGATCCGCTTCCGTGATGAATGGCTTCGCAGGATGGACGGGGAAGGGGATGTCTGCTCTGACGGATGGTATTGCCCTCCGCCCAGGGGAACGGCGGTTCTGACCGGAGACAGAGTGATGTTCGATTCCCTCCGCAACGATTACAACTGGTCCGGGAACGGGAAGATCGACTGGCAGGGAGTCCTCTATGCCTACGCCTCTCCTGTCGACCGAACCGGGGGACAGATCGGGGATATCTCGGTAACGCTTTACTTCGGCAGTGACAGTCGTATCCGGGATCATGTCCGCAATTGCCACAAAGCCACCATGGAGGTGTTTGAGCGGCTCGAAGAGGCCGATACAGCGGGCGATGTGTTCCGTATGTCCCAGGAGGTTTTCCTGGATCATGGACTGAAGAGCCTTGTGATCAGCCGGACGGATGACATGCCGATCAATCTGGGACACACCTTTACGAAACTCGGGAGGGCTCCGGAAGGGGAGACGCTTTCCGAAAAGGAGAGGAGCGAGCTCAGTTCGGGAAGAAAGTTCCTCAATGACGCAGCCTGCTGGGGATTTGAGGAGGGCCTTCAGTTCACCGTGGAACCTCAGCTGGTATCTACGGATGACGAGTCGCTTCCGAAGATCACGCAGCATTATGTGGTGAAAAAGGACAAAGATGGGTTTGTCGTCTGCAACGATATCGACCGTCTGTTGTTAAAATATAAACTGATCGGATGAGAACGGCGCGTGTTACGGACACGCGCTTTCTTTTGTGGTCTGCGGGCAGGGGAGAAATATATGAGACGCCTATGCGGTTTTGTGATATGATTAATTAGATATATCTGTAATTCGGTTTTGAGGTATTTTAGTACATGGCACCAGATTATTTTGACAGTTCAGTCGAATTTCCGGAACTGGATCCTCTCACAGGCCTGCCTGTAGGGACAAAAGGAAATGCAGAAGGCGCGAGGACCGTGTCTTCCTTTTCGGATGAAGATTGGGAGAAGTTCCTGAATGACGGGGCAAGCGCGCTCAATTCCGGTACGTTCGTGAATCCCATGGATATCGCGACACAGGAAGAGAACAAGAAGCTGCGTAGCCAGATCGAGGAGCTTCGTGCCGAGGCGGAACGCGCCCAGTCCGAGTTCCACGCGCAGCAGGACCGCTATGTTGAAGTCCTGCGCCAGCTGAATGAGAAGAACAAGGAAGCGCTCGAGGAACAGCGCGTACAGCACGAAAAACAGATGGCTGAGATGAACAGCCACTTTGAGGCTCTGCAGAATGCGTCCAGAAATGCCGGCGAGATGGAAACGGAGCTTCGGGATCAGATCGAACGGCTTCGCAGCGAGAAGGAAGAACTTCAAAGACAGACCGAGATCCTGCGTCATGAAGCGGAAACTCAGCAGAAGCTCTACGCCGAGGAGAAGGAACGCGCGGAAGCTGATCTCGAAAGAACAAGGGAAGAGGCCCGTCAGAATGAGGCGAGGCTCTCCGCTGAAGCTGCTTCCAGGGAGAACAAACTGGAGGAAGAACGCGCGGCAGAGAAAGAAAGACTCCTTCGTGAGATCAATGAGATACGTGAAAAGGCCCGCCTGGATGCTGAAGCGAAGTCGGCGGAGTTTGAGAGCCGTCTGGCGGAAGAACTCGGGCGCAAAGACAGCGAGATGACATCCAGACTGGAGGCTGCCGAGGAGGAAAAGAGACAGATCCTCGTTGCGGCGGATGACGAGAAAAACGCTTTGCGCGAGGAAGCGCAGCGCACCCAGAATGTGCTGAAGGAAAAGGCGGAGCAGGATCAGGCTACCCTGAGGGAACGCGCTTCCGCCAGGATCAACGAGATCATCGCTGCGAATACCCAGCTTCAGGAAAAAGAAAAACAACTTACGAAAGACCTCGAAGAAAGCAATAAGAATTATGAGGCGCTTGCGGAAGCGCTTCGGGATACCAGGGAGAAACTGGAATACTCGGAGAGCGAGCAGGCCAAACGGGATCTGGAAGCAGCCAGGATGAGACTGGAAGAAGAGGCTTCTCTTAGGGATCAGAAGATCTCGGAAGCAAAGGCACTTATCCAGCAGCAGTGGAGCAAACTGCAGCAGGACAGGGAAACCCTCAGTGCGGAAAGAGACGCGGTCGCACAGCAGAGAGCGGACGCGGAAGAGGAGAAGCGCAGAGCGGTCGCTTGGCAGCAGAGCACACTTTCCGAACGCCTGAAACTTCAGGATGCACAGAAAAAGCTCGCTGCTGATCAGGAAGAAGCGGATCTTCTGAGAGCGGAACTGGAGAAACTGAGAGCAGATGTCCAGTCAGGTCTGGAAAAACTGAACGCAGACCGGGAAGCCTACGAGAAGCGGGTAGCGGAGGAGACTGCGGAACGTCAGGGACAGATCGCCGCCGCACGCACTTTCCTGGAAAAGATGCACAAGGAATCGGAGGAGGAGCGCGCCAATGTGATGATGGAGCGTCTGTCCTTCGAGAAAGAAAAAGAAGACGCCCTGAGACAGCTTGAGACCGACAGGAACGAGTTCGAAGAGAGAAAGAACCGGTTCCGCAAGGAACTCGATCTCCTGACGAGCTGGAGCGGATTCCGGTCGGACGTTGAGGAGCCGGTCAAAGATGAAGCGCCGCAGGAAACTGCCGCTGCTGAGGAAACTTCAGCTGAACCGGTACCTGCGGAAGCACCTGTGGATGAGCGCCTGTCCGCAAAAGATTTTTTTCGTGACGATCCGGTAGAAGAACTGTATAGCGCGGATGCGCTGCCGTCACAGGACCGGAGCGATGACGATACATCTGAAGATGTAAATTCTGTGATGGCAAGTCCCTTCGCGGATCTCTTTATGGAGCCCTCCCTTACTGAGTCCCTTTTTCCTGGATCAACTCTCGCGGGGAGAAGCGAGGACCCTGCGCAGGAAGAAGTGATCCCTGAGGAAGGAACTGAGGAAAGGCATGAAGAACCTGTTGTTCCGGCAGAGGAAATCCAGCCCCTGGATCCTTTTGAAGTTCAGAAAGACGTAGAGACGGAACCTGAGGCAGGACACGAAGAACCTGCTGTTGTCCCGGCAGAGGAGATTCATCCCATAGATTCTTCTGAAGAGCATGGAGACGGCGAGGAGGGACCCGCAGCGGAGAAGACGGAACCGGAGACAGCGTCCGCCGAAGAAGCGTATCCGGAAGAGACAGCCGCGGTGAGGGAAGAGCCTCAGCAGGAGGAAGAGCCTGCTGCAGTTGAGGAGCCGGTAAACGGCGAGATCATTCCGGAACCGGAAGATCACACGACGGATGCCCCTGAAGAAAAGCAGGAGAATTCCGTGCCGGAATCGGATGCGGTACCGGAGAAAGAGGAAACAGAAGTTTCTTCCAACAGTGTGACCGGTGAAGATGATAATCTGTCGACCCTTCTGGCAGCTGAGATCGAGCAGAAGGTCTCTGAGCTGATGGATACCGTCTCGCGCTCGGAAGAGAATGCCCCTGAGGCGGAGAAGGATCATACAGGAAATCTTTTTGATACGCTGACGGATGTCAGCGTGCGCGGGTTCGCTGCGGAACCGGAGGAAAAAGAGGATTTCTCCCTGATGTTCCACGGGGCGGAGAAGGCGGAAGAGCCCGCATCGGACGTAGGGGAAGAGACGTTCTCCACTGAACCGTTCGATTTCGATTCGGTGACAGACGCGCTTAACCTGGCCATGCTGGAAAAGGATGAGTACTCCTTCACCGAGAACAATCTTATGACAGAGGGCGAAGTCTGCCTCATCGCCGAGAACCTCAACGCGAAATACTACATCAACGGAGACAACTATTCCTATCCCGCTTTCCGGGATGCGAATTTTGTCTGCCCGTCCCAGAGCTGCACTGCAGTGGTCAGTGACGTTCCGTTCTGCGGCTACGCCATGCTGCGGGCTGTGGTCCTGCCGACCGAACTGGCAGGAGGAGCGGTATATGTGGACGGTCATCAGATACAGAAAGAGGATTGTATCTACATCGGCTCCGACCGCATACTTTCCAAGCAGCAGACCGTCATGGAATGGCTGGTGGACAACGCGGGAGGAAAAGTATCTGAACGCAAGAAACATTACCAGGAAACGCTTGAAGAGATCGGAATCTCAAAGTGGGCGAAACGGAGCCTGAAGGCTCTCGGTTACTCGAGAAGGATCCTTGTCCTTCTTCTTGCCTGCGAAGCACATGACGCGAAGATCGTAGTCCTGAACGATCCCCATTTCTCCATCGATCCGAAGGACGAGATGGTGGCGAGAAGGATCTTCAAACATCTCCACGATTCGGGAAAGACCGTTCTGATGTCCTCTTCCGATCTGTTTACACTGCAGTCGGTCGCCAGCAGGGTGATCATCCTGACAAACGGATCGATCTCCTACAGCGGTTCGTACAGGGACTTTTTGGAAGCGTTTTCCGGAGTGGCGGTCTCCGTGCCCGGACAGTATGGGGAAGCAGTGGAAGCCGTTGCGAAGTCTGACGGAAGGTTCGATTTCTCTTCCGAAGGTGATGAATGCATGCTGATACTGAAAAAAGGAGTGAGGGGAACCACTGCGGATGCCTTCGCTCTGCTGGAATCGGCTGGTGTTCCGACCGAATCGATCCGTAATACGGAAAAAACATTTGCGCTTGCTTGCAGAGAGGCATTCTAATGGATTACTCAGGATCTCCCTTCAGTCATGCATATGCAAGGTTTGTGAAAGCAGGTCACACGCCGTTCATTTACCGTGTGATCGCTGCCATCGTTTACGCCATGGTCACGCTCGTGATCGCTCAGGGGATTCCGCTGACGGTACCGCAGTACGCGTGGATCATCCCGGACTTCTGGAGCAGCGGTGTGCTTGGCGTATGCTACCTGTATACGCTGATAACGACATATTGCCTGTTCTTCTGGAGAGTGGTTGAGACCGACCTGTTCTCCTACAGTGAGATCGAAACGGGCAAATGGGATTTCGTGAAGAAAAGCGGTGGAAGTGTCCGCACCCTTCTCTGGGCGAAATTTTTCAGCCAGATCTTTCCACCTATGTTCACCTACCTCCTCGGCGCTGCTATCACTCTGGGAAGCGTGTATCTCATCTTCCCGGATCCGTCCGTTCTCTCGATCAGCATTGCCTGCATCGGAGTCGGAGCGATGTCCCTGCTGATCCTGGTTTCACTGGAGAGCATCTTTGCCGCGCTGGGGGTCAGAAAGGTGCTGCTGAGCGTCATTGTCCTGATCATTGCGTTCGCGCTGCTGTATTGCTGGAATTACTGGGGCTTTCTGAATTTTACTTCGGAACCTCTTATCCGGGAAGCGATCCACCGGGTCTATGACCTGAGGATGCCTCTGATACCGGCCGTCGCCGCCGTTGCCCTGCTGTTGTCGATGATCATTTGTACGACGGTTCCGGGCGGCAGGATCGTCCGGTACGACATCGAGAAGATGGATGAGGACGCTTTGGACAAACTGCAGCTTGAACCGGGGCTTGAGATCTTCGAGAAGAGCGGAGAGAATTTTGAACTGCTGTACTCGCCGTCTCCGGAACCAAAAAAGAAAAAATAACGCAAAAGACCGGATCTTCCGGTCTTTTGTTGCGCTCGGCTTACTTTACTTCTATTTTAGCGGGGTGTAAAATAAAAATACATGTGTGATACCACACAACAATTGAAATATGTTATCGAAATTGGGAGGATTCTAATGGCAAGAAAAATGCTGACCATGGACGGCAACCAGGCTGCCGCTCATGTATCCTATGCATTCACTGACGTTGCCGCTATCTATCCGATCACACCTTCGTCTGTCATGGCTGAGCATGTCGACGAGTGGTCTGCAAAAGGTCGGAAGAACCTGTTTGGCAACACCGTTCAGGTAGCAGAAATGCAGTCAGAGGCCGGCGCAGCTGGTGCTGTTCACGGTTCCCTCGCTGCTGGTGCCCTGACAACCACATTCACAGCTTCTCAGGGATTGCTGCTGATGATCCCGAACATGTACAAGATCGCCGGCGAGCTTCTGCCCTGCGTGATCAACGTATCTGCTCGTGCATTGGCAACACACGCTTTGTCCATCTTCGGCGACCATTCCGACGTTCTTGCATGCCGTCAGACCGGTTTTGCAATGCTCGCTTCCGGAAGCGTACAGGAAGTCATGGACCTGACAGCGGTATCCCATCTGTCCGCAATCAAGGGACGCGTACCGTTCCTCAACTTCTTCGACGGATTCCGCACTTCCCATGAGATCCAGAAGATCGAGACATGGGATTATAAGGATCTTGGCGAGATGCTGGACTGGGATGCAGTCGCAGAGTTCCGCAAGAACGCGCTGAACCCTGAGCATCCTGTTACCCGCGGTACTGCTCAGAACCCCGACATCTTCTTCCAGGCGAAGGAAGCTGCCAACCCCTACTACAACCGTCTCCCCGAGATCGTTGAAGGGTACATGAACGAAGTCAACAAGCGCATCGGCACCAGCTATGACCTGTTCAATTACTATGGTGCTCCGGATGCGGAGACCGTCCTCGTCGCTATGGGCTCCGTAACAGAGACAGCGCAGGAAGTCATTGACTACATGACAGCGAACGGCGAGAAGGTCGGCTTGGTCAAAGTTCACCTCTATCGTCCTTTCTCCACCAAGCACCTCCTCAAGGCTATTCCGGCAACGGCGAAGACCCTTGTTGTCCTCGACCGCACCAAAGAGCCCGGCGCGCTCGGTGAGCCTCTCTATCTTGATGTTTGCTCTGCTATCCGCGGAACAGAATTCGAGAACGTGAGAGTGATCGGCGGACGCTATGGCCTTGGTTCCAAGGACACAACACCTGCTCAGATCATCGCTGCATTCCGCAACGGTCAGGCTGAAGAGCCGAAGAAGCAGTTCACACTCGGTATCGTGGACGATGTTACATACCTGTCCCTCGATACTCCCGAGAATCCTGATACAGCTCCTTCCGGAACGACCAGCTGCAAATTCTGGGGCCTTGGCTCCGACGGTACAGTCGGCGCGAACAAGAACTCCATCAAGATCATCGGCGACCACACCGACATGTTTGCTCAGGCATACTTCGATTATGACTCCAAGAAGTCCGGTGGTGTCACGGTGTCCCACCTGCGTTTCGGCAAGAGCCCGATCCACAGCACATACCTTGTCAACAAGGCTGACTTCGTTGCATGTCACAACCCGGCATACATCGGCAAGTTCGACCTGGTCGAAGACCTGAAGAAGGGCGGCACATTGCTGATCAACTGCCAGTGGGATGCGGAAGAACTCGAGAAACACCTCCCTGCAAAAGATAAACGCTATATCGCAGAAAACGATATTAAAGTCTACACCATCAATGCTTTCGCGATCGACAAGAAGCTCGGTCTGCGCGGCAAATACAACCTGGTCCTCCAGAGCGCATTCTTCAAACTTGCTGCTATCATCCCGGAAGATGATGCGATCAAGTACATGAAGGAAGCTGCTCTCAAGAGCTACGGCGCCAAGGGTGAAGATATCGTTCAGATGAACTACAACGCCATTGATGAAGGCGCGAACGCAGTCGTCAAGATCGATGTCCCGGCATCCTGGGCAACAGCAGAAGGCGAAGAGGCAAAAGAGAAGGTCACAGGCGATAACGAGACTCTCGTCAAGTTCGTCGAAGACGTCGTGATGCCGATCTCCCACAAGCGCGGCGATCTGCTCCCGGTCTCCACCTTCACAAAGGGTTACGAAGACGGCCACATGCCCAACGGCACAGCTGCTTTCGAGAAACGCGGAATCGGCGTTGTCGTTCCGAAGTGGAACCCCGCCAACTGCATTCAGTGCAACTTCTGCGCCTATGTCTGCCCGCACGCTGTTCTCCGTCCTGTCGCCATGACAGCGGAAGAGCTCGCTGCAGCACCTGCAGGCACAGAGAGCAAGGATCTCATCGGTGTCCCCGGCATGAAGTTCGTCATGACCGCTTCCGTGCTTGACTGCACAGGCTGCGGCTCCTGCGCGAATGTCTGCCCCGGCATGAAGGGTGAGAAGGCTCTTGTCATGACTCCTCTGGATGATTGCATGAATGAGCAGGATACATTCAATTACGGTCTCGGCGTCGAGCGCAAGCCCGAAGTCGCAGCGAAATTCGCCAAGACAACAGTCAAGGGCAGCCAGTTCGAGCAGCCTCTGCTTGAGTTCTCCGGCGCCTGCGGCGGATGCGGTGAGACTCCTTATGCGAAGCTCGTCACCCAGCTCTACGGTGATCGTATGCTGATCGCGAACGCGACCGGATGCTCCTCTATCTGGGGCGCCAGCGCACCTGCAACTCCTTACACCACGAACAAAGAAGGACGCGGACCTGCATGGGCCAACTCCCTGTTCGAGGATAACGCGGAATACGGCTTCGGTATGCTCCTTGCTCAGGATGCACGCCGTCAGCACGCTATCGAAAAGGTAGAGGCATTCTGCGGAGAAGTTGAAGACGAAGCGGTCAAGGCTCTGATCAAAGACTTCCTCGATACCAAGGACAACGGCGAAGCCAACAGAGCGCCTGCAAAGGCACTGGTAGCATGCCTCGAGTCCCTCAACAGTGATTCCAAGCTCCTCAAAGAGATCCTCGATGAGAAGGACGTTCTCGCCAAGAAGTCCATTTGGGCGTTCGGCGGAGACGGATGGAGCTATGATATCGGCTTCGGCGGTCTGGACCATGTTCTCGCTTCCGGAAAAGACATCAACGTCCTCGTATTCAACACCGAGGTTTACTCCAATACAGGCGGACAGTCCTCCAAGGCTACTCCTACCGGTGCAGTCGCACAGTTCGCAGCTGCCGGTAAGGAAGTCAAGCAGAAGGACCTCGCAGCAATCGCAATGAGCTACGGTTATGTCTATGTCGCACAGGTAGCTATGGGCGCTGACTACAACCAGACCATCAAGGCGATCGCAGAGGCTGAGAGCTATAACGGACCTTCCCTCATCATCGCGTATGCTCCGTGTATCAACCACGGTATCCGCGGCGGAATGGTCTCCGCTCAGACAGAGATCAAGAAGGCAGTTGCAGCCGGTTACTGGCACAACTTCCGTTACGATCCTCGCCGTGCGGATCAGGGACTCAACCCGTTCCAGCTCGACAGCAAGGAGCCTACAGCCAGCTATCGTGACTTCATCATGAACGAAGTCCGTTACAGCGCTCTGACCCGTTCCTTCCCGGAGCGTGCCCAGAACCTGTTCGAGAAGGCTGAGGAGAACGCAAAGAACCGTTATGAAGCACTCCTTGAGCGCGCGAAATAATCGTTCATAGTTTCCGAACACGCACAGTCCCGGCATTTATTGCCGGGACTGTTTTTGTGGTATGACGGGCATGTCCCGAATCTAGGGTGAAAGTCCCAAAGGGCGTAGTTGCCAACGAACCTGATAGCGATTCCCAAGCCTGACCATCGTGAGGTGGCGGGGAGAAGAAGGGATAGCAAAATCGTGGCCTGACGGACAGAAACCTGATATAAGGCGGATTGGACGGATGAGCTGGCCACAATCAGCAAAGTCCCAAAAGGCAACCGTAACTCCAAGACGTAAATCAGGCAGGTAAACGAGGAAAGATTCGGAACTTATCCCGTGAGGTCTCGCAGGTGTTTTGCCGAGGCAAAGACGAGGCTCGCAT
>Ga0256404_1004798_pt1 | contig 24888 bp, 20 predicted proteins | sample RumenRJG_01DNA_FD_185990 | JGI IMG/M metagenome (GOLD analysis project Ga0256404, IMG submission 185990) | Bovine rumen microbial communities from Lethbridge, Alberta, Canada - RJG_01 | ecosystem: Host-associated > Mammals > Digestive system > Stomach > Rumen | place: Canada: Alberta | collected... | reverse complement strand
TCCCACGAAAGCCCCACACAACAAAAAAACCGCCGCGGGAACCCGCGGCGGCGTAAACACCAAAATATAAAATTGAATCAAGCCTTCCCAGCGCAGCCAAATACTGCAATCTTGGATTTGCACTCATCGATGATAGCCTGCGAGCCCGGCGCCAGCAGCTTACGAGGATCATACCCCTTACCCTGCTGATCCTTGCCAGCCTCGATATAAGCTCTCGTAGCCTTTGCAAATACGATCTGGAGCTCAGTGTTAACATTGATCTTCGAAACGCCAAGAGAAATCGCCTTCTTGATCTGATCCTCCGGGATACCGGAACCACCATGCAGAACCAGCGGAAGATCCGCACCAATCTTATCCTTGATGGCAGCAAGTACTGTAAAATCAAGACCTTCCCAATCTGGCGGATAAACACCATGGATGTTGCCAATGCCGGCAGCCAGGAAGTCTACACCAAGATCTGCAATTCTCTTACAGTCGTCAGGATTTGCCTTCTCACCGGAGCTCGTCACACCATCCTCCGTGCCGCCGATACCACCGACCTCAGCCTCGATAGAAAGGCCAAGATGATGCGCAGCAGAAACCAGCTCCTTCGTCTTCTCGACATTCTCATCGATATCATAGTGAGAACCATCGAACATGATGGAAGTAAAGCCAGCCTCGATACATGCATAGGAACCATCATAGGTACCATGATCAAGATGCAGAGCAACCGGAACCGTGATACCAAGCGAAGCATCCATCGCCTTTACCATCGCAGCAACTGTCTTGAAGCCGCCCATATACTTACCGGCACCCATAGATACACCGAGAATAACCGGAGACTTCTCCTCCTCACAGGCAGTCAGTACCGACTTCGTCCACTCGAGATCGTTGATATTGAACTGTGGAACAGCATAATGACCGGCTAAAGCCTTGTCGAGCATTTCCTTAGCATTAACTAACATAGATATTATCCTCCTATTGAAAATATCTTTTGAAATGACACTGTGAATAGTTTAACATACTCTTCCATCATTTACCATAGAAACCTTGAGATTTCAGAATTTTTCCCGATCCTCGATCAAGAACTCCTCGGTCACATCTTCCATGTCCTTGAGCTCGCAGATCGTGTTGTGGCGGATCTGCGCCGTGCGGACCTCGCTGACAGCAGCCGGCTCCTTGACACCAGCCTTCTCTGACAGCATATCAATCACCGCAAACACATCATCGAGATTCCCATTGCCGCCGAGCGCCGAGATGACAGACGGCGCAAACTTAAAGGGACTCGCCGTCGACGCAATCACCGTCTTTGTCATGTCGCCGGTCTCCTTCACGTACGCATCATACACCGTCTTTGCCACCGCCGTGTGCGGATCGATCACATAGCCCGTCTTATCAAAAAGCGCCTTGATCGTCCCGGCCACCGCCTCTTCCTTCGCGAAGCCACCATAGAAATCCTGCATGTGTGCCCGCATACCATCCGTGATCCGATACTCCCCTTTTTCCGCCAATGCCTCCATCAGCGCCTGCACCTCTTTGGTGTCTTGATCAACAGTAAAGTACAGAAGCCGCTCAAGATTCGACGAAATCAGAATATCCATGGACGGACTCGTCGTCAGAATAAACGGTCGCTCACGATTATAAACACCCGTCCCGAAGAAATCCGTCAGCACCTTGTTCTCATTCGACGCACAGATCAGCTTCTTCACCGGAAGCCCCATCTCCTTTGCAAGCTTCGCCGCAAGAATATTGCCGAAATTACCGGTCGGTACACATACGTTAATGCCTTCGCCCAGTGCAATCTCACCGCTCCGGAGCAGCTGACAATACGAATAAACATAATACACAATCTGCGGCACCAGACGTCCGATATTAATCGAGTTTGCAGAGGACAGCCGCACACCGGCAGTCTCCCGAAGATGCTCGCGGAACGCAGTATCGCCGAAAATCCGCTTGACTCCGGTCTGCGCATCATCGAAATTGCCCCGGATTGCCACTGCATGCGTGTTCCACCCCGGCTCCGTCCGCATCTGTAGCTCCTGGAAACGAGAGACACCGCCATACGGATAGAACACGATGATCTCTGTGCCCGAGACATCAGAGAAGCCCGCCATCGCAGCCTTCCCCGTATCACCAGATGTTGCTGTCAGAATCACAATCTTATCCTTGACGTTATTCTTCTTCGCACTCGTGACCATGAGATGCGGCAGAATCGAAAGCGCCATATCCTTAAAGGCAATCGTCTTCCCATGGAAAAGCTCCAGGAAGTAAGCATTGTCCTTCTTCACAAGCGGCGCGATCAGCTTCGTGTCAAATTTTTCATCATAGGCTGCATCAATACAGTGCCGGATCTCCTCCTCCGTGAAATCCGTAAAGTAAAGCTTCATGACCTCGTACGCGAGTTCCTGATAGCTCATGTCCTTCAACTCGACGACAGGCCTCTCAAACGTCGGAATATGATCCGGCATGAAAAGCCCGCCATCACTGCAGAGCCCCTCCAGGATCGCCTCGCTTGCCGTACGGTTCGTCTCGCCGCCACGCGTGCTGTTATAAACCATAATTTAGTCTCCTTTCAGTCAGCTAGTAGCATCCAGCAGACTCTGAATCTTCGTCCGCATCAGGTCGAATGCGACATCATTCATACCTGAATTTATTACGATATCGGCAAGCGCCTTCGTCGGCTCGACGTAGAGGTAATGCATTGGCTTTACTGTCGTCAGGTACTGGTCAGAGATGTCTTCGATATGACGGCCACGCTCCTTTACATCACGGATGATACGGCGGATGATTCGCTCATCCGCATCAGCCTCGACATAAATCTTGATATCAAAAAGCGAACGAAGCTCCGGATTCTCAAGCACCAGGATACCTTCGACGATGATGATCCTGGACGGCTTCAGCTCGATCGTCTGATCCGTCCGATTATGCTGCGAATAATCATAGACCGGACACTGCACCGTCTCACCACGGCGAAGCGCCTTCAGATGCGTGATCAGAAGATCCGTCTCAAACGCATCCGGATGATCATAATTCTCTTTCTGCCGGATCTCAAACGGAATACCATCATTCGACTTATAATAGTTATCATGATAGATGACCGTAACCTGATCCCCAAACTCCTTCTTCAACCTGTTCGTAAACGTCGACTTGCCGGACCCAGAACCCCCGGCGATCCCGATCATGATACAGCTCATGCCGCCCTCCTCTTTTCGCAAGCAGTCGCATTGTGGCAAAAGCACCACACATCTCCACAGAATCTGCGCCAGCAGATTCTAGTTCGAAATTATATCCTATACACGCAGAAATAACTAGTCCCGCTGCCAAAAACCAGTCAAAAGCTGACAGAGAGAACCGTCCCCGGTGTCAGCTTTCGCAGTCAAAACACAGCCAAAAACCTGCCTGAACGGGGCACCCCTGTGGCGGTTCCAGTCGGGCTGAGGGACTCGGAGGGGCACCCGTACGAACATAAAGCCGAAGGTCTTCGCTAGCCAGCCACGACGGACAGGGTTAAAATCAGGGGCTCACCCTGGCCCCTGATTTTTAGGCCCGCTGGCGGAAAATTTCTTCAGAAATTTTCCAGAATCGGGCCGGCCCAGTTCGGCGTGGCTGGATAGCGATTAGACCTTCGAGCGTGAGCTAGGGTGCCCCTCCGAGTCCCTCAGCCCGACTGGAACCGCCACAGGGGTGCCCCGTTCAGGCAGGTTTTCGGCGTCACTTCTTCGAAGCCCGTGCCGTAGTTGCATCAGGCTCGGTATCCTCCGGTTCCGACTCATCCGGCGGCGCTGCGTGAACAGCGACATGCCTGCGCCGCGGCAGAAGACTCCTCTCCGCAATCTCCAGAAAAACGAACGACAGCACCACCATCAGCATAAGCTCCCCCGGCAGCACCCACGCCGCATACGCCGGCAAAAACCGCGCCGCATACAGCCCTAAGAAAAGCACCGCCATCGACCCCAGCACCGCGATATACGCCGCCGCCGTCGCAGACGTCGTCGTATGAAGCCGCGCACTCGTAAGGATCCCAACCGATGACGCATAAAAAAGGCTCACTGCCGTCACGAGAACCGCTACCAGCAGCTCGAGCCACGTTACCCCGCCGAAAATACTCACCGTCGCGAGAATCGGCAGCGCTGTCACAAATGTCTCGAAAAGAAGGCTCAGTGCGCTGAAAAGCTTGCCACGGATAATCTCCCGCGGTGATAGCTGCGACGTAAGAAGAAGCCCCAGGGTCTTCCGCTCCTTCTCAAGCGTAATCGACGACGCCGTCAGCACCGGCGCCATCATGAGAAGTGCAAAATACTCGATTCCGGCAGCATAATAGTAGATTCGAAGAAAATTCCCATATGAAATCTCCCCTGTCACACTCGCGTCCGCTGTCACATAAAAAAGATTGATCAGTACAAGAATCGAGAGGCCGGCATTGAGCAAGGTGATGAGAAGCGGAAGAGAAAGGCTTCGCGTTCCTGTCAGCTCATCCCTCCGATAAATCGGATTCAGCTTCATACGACGTCACCCTCCTCTCTTCATTTCCCGTCAGCTTCATAAACACCGCTTCGAAATTTCCCTTTTCACGATGGAAGGAACGCACCGGGATGCCCTTCTCCACGAGGCTTCTCAGAAGCGCTGTCTCATCGTCCGACGTGCCATTAAAGCCGATCAACACCTCACGATTCCGGATGCTGACTGATTTAACGCACGGATTATCCCGGAGAATCCGGACCGCCGGGGCCATACCACTCTCCATCGAAATGATGATCGGATTAGACTGATTCACTTCTTCAAGCACCGTATCCATCTCGCCCTCCAGCACGATCTTTCCCTTATCCATAATGCCTACATCAGTGCAAAGATCGGCGATGTCTGAAAGAACGTGTGAGGTGATGACGATTGTTTTTCCACTATCCGCCATATTCGCGATGACCTGACGGAAATCATAGCTGTTCTGCGGGTCAAGTCCGGCAAGCGGCTCATCCAGAAGAAGATATTTCGGATCCTGCAGGAGTGCCCGGGCAAGAGACAGCTTCTTCTGCTGCCCCGGTGAAAGCGTATCCACATACTGATTGCCTCGGTCCAGAAGTCCCACCGTATCCAGAAGCTGCTGCATACGCCGGTAAACCTTCGCACCGGACAGATCATAGCAGTTTGCGAAAAATGACATATACTCGAAAACCTTCAGATTCGGAATCATGCCGGATTCCGCCGGCACATAGCCGATTCGTTTCCGAAGACGCCGAATCCTGTCACCGGCATCCATATCATCGATCCGGATGGTACCCTGATCCGGAAGAATCAGTCCTGCAAGAAGCGTGATCACCGTCGTCTTCCCTGCGCCATTCGGCCCGATCAGGCCGAACATCGCACCGTCGTGGATACGGAGATTGAAATTGTCAAGTGCCTGCCGGTGCCCGTAGGACTTATAAACATTTTCAAATAGAAGCATTGTCCGCCTCCTTATCAGGCTGTATGACTCGTGACGGTCATAACCGGAAGATACAGACGTGTGCTGATGCTGCCGCGATTATCCTCCGGTGCATATCGCACCGTCAGGGTATTCTGGTTGCTTAGATAGTCAGAAAGCGCTGTACTGTCAAACTGCCCGTCACCGACATCGATGACGTCGAAGCCGCCTGTTTTCTGATTGAGGAAGCTTAAGGAGCCTCTAAAGGGAAGGACCTGCCGGATGCTGTCAGCGTTGTTTAAGGCATCCTCGGACAGGCTTTCGATGGAGATTGCATCGACGACATTCGTCTCACCGAAGTGATAAGCCAGCACTGTCGGGCTCATGGAGGCAATGGTGTTTGTTTCAATATCGAAGCCTCCGGATACGATGGTTGGATCGGTCGATAGCGCATTTCGAATCGTCACGCCATCTGAAGGACCGGAAACCGGAAGTGACGCAACCGCCATCGTGATGCCGTACTGCTCGATTGCCGTGTCCGTCGTGAAATCCGCTGTATCCTCCCGAAGGAAGCCGACAAGCCGGGCGCCGGAGAAATAACCGGCGAGTTCATTTTGAAGATAATACCGAAGAAACTTTCTGCCGCTACCCTGCGTCACACGCATAGCGATCTTGTCCGCATCGCCAATCGGAACCATCTCCTGCGCGATGCCCGCGATATCTACCGTCTGGCCGTTTTCCAGCCGGTCAAGCCGGATGATACGTCCATACAGAATCAACGCCGCATCAGAAAGCGTGTAGCCGGTGTTGTTTGTAAGCGTGCCCTTGAGCTGTCCCTCTGACTCCCGGAAATCACTGTCGAAGCTCCCGATCGTGTTCGGCATCTTGTTATCAAGCTCAAAATAACGCGCTGTGAAGGGTTCTGTATTTTCTACTGTAATACTGGTTTTCTCACGGCCATTATCGATGGTGGTGTGGGCATAATCCTGCCCCTCTGAAAGAAGATTCTGAATATCGCCGGTATAGTCCGAGCCCTTGAGAACCGGATACACATAATACTCGGTACGAACAGGAATGCCATAGGTCTCGCGATACGGCGAACGGACATTGATGAAGTCTGTTTCATCCACGCTCTGCTCGGAAATATCAAGACGGCGCACATAGTTCACGAAAGTGCCGCTGAAGCGCGTCGACATGCTCATCATATACACAATGACGGTGCAGAAAACAGCAGTCAGTATGACCATCGAGCGGTACATCCGAAGCAGCTCATGCGCACGAAGATAGCTGTAGAGCACCGGGCCAATGAGCAGAACATACACAAGAAGCACAAGCAGATAGAGCTCCGGGCGTGGAATCTTCCGGAGGTCCGTCATATTCATAACCTCCTGAATATCCCAGTACTGCTTCAAGGATTTCTCCGAGGCGGAAACAGAAAGCTGTTCGAGCCTCCCTTCACCGAGCACTGCTGTAAAGAGTTGATCCACAAAATCTGTATTTTCGGTAGCATAACGCTCGATATCACAAAAATCGAAGCCGCTGAAGACGATCCGGCCTGCGCCGACAGCAACAGCCGAAAGCAGCGGCTCACCATCCTCGACAAAAAGCTCCTGCCCATCCTGTACAGAAAGGGAAGCCGCCATAAGCTTTAAGGCTTCATTACTCGTGTTGCTCTCATTGCCTTCATCAAAAAGTGACGGATCAAGTGTCGCAAGCCGTGGCACAAGCTCCTCCCGAAGATAGGAAGAAAAATACGGCTCCACTGCCTTTTGTCCAAGCGCGCCGGTGCCAAGCATCAGCACGCCGCCCCGGTCGATCCAGCGACGGATGACTTCTGCTTCATTCTCCTTCATGTCGGACATCGTATAGTCGGAGATACAGAGGATATCAAGCTGGTCAAGTGCCGTTTCATCCGACGGCAGCTTCTCCGGATCCAGTGCGACAGTCCGCGTCCGAAGGATACCGTCCCGCATGCTGATATCATTCATATATGAAAGCGCGTCAGCATTGGCGGAAAGGAGTCCAATGATAAGCTCTGCATCTGAACCGGCTACATCAAGTCCGATTCGCTTCGTGCCCTGTACGATGCCATCACGATCCTCCGCTGTCACGAGAATCTGATTGATACCCGCACTAAGTGAAACTGTCACCGGCAGAACATCCGAGGATTCGCCCTCTACGGTTTTCTGATACTGATATTCATAGACACTGTTTTTTGATTCCACCATGTAAACGTGAATGAGGCCGGAAAAGGTTTTCGAATCCGTATTCTCGATGGTGATGGAAAGCGGCAGGTAGCGGCCTGCCTTTGCAATATTCTGATAGCCGTAGGTGACACTGAGGTCGATGGTATCCGCAAAAGCCGGAACCGAAAAAAGGCATGTCAATATGAGAAAAAAGAGCAGTGTAAACACACTGGAACTCATTATTTTATTTTCTCTTTCCATCCTGTTCAAGGCTATCCTCTTTCTCCTTTTCCTCTTCGTAATGGATCGGCAGTTTGACAGTAAACACGGTACCCGAAAGATCAGATGCAACAGATACGGTGCCATGGTGCATATCCGTGATGTTTTTCACGATGGCAAGGCCTAAGCCGGTACCGCCCGGGCCGTTAGCATTGGTCCTGGAATGATCGGTCCGGTAGAATCTGTCGAAAATGAGCGGCAGCTCCTTCTCGGGGATGACATAGCCGTAGTTTACGATCTTCACGGTGACAGAATCCTGATCGGTCCGGAGGCGGACATTTACCCGCTTTCCTTCCTTGCCGTATTTGATCGCGTTGTTGATGAGATTATCAAAAAGACGCGCAAGGAGATCAGCATCCGCTTCGATGGTCTGATGGTCCTTGCTGGAAATGAACTCATAACTTAAGCCGTTTTTCGCAAAATTCGGATAGCTTTCCTCGAGAAGCTGTGCCACGAGCTCGACGATATCAAGCTCCTTAATGTTCAGGTTGACATGGCCGTAGCTAAGCTTCGTGAAGCCGAACAGTTCTTCGATGAGCTTCTGCAGGCGCTGCGATTTCTGATAGGCGATGTCGACATATTTCTGCCGCATCTCCGGAGAGAGATTTTTCTTTTTGCGAAGCAGATCCAGATAGCCGAGGATTGAGGTAAGCGGTGTCCGAAGATCATGGGCAACATTCGTGATGAGGTCGGTCTTTGATTGTTCGGCAGTCCGCTCCTTTTCAATGAGCGCCCGGATATCGTTTTCCATACGGCCGATGTTTGCCGCGATGTTTGTAAACTCGCTGTCCTCACTGACCTCAAGCTTCGTCGTGAGATCGCCGTCCGAAATCTGCTCGACGGCGCGGCGGATGGACTCAATGTCACGGGCTGTCCGCCGCTGAAGAAGCAGCAGGATCACCGCGAAGATCAGGATGCCGAGGAAGACAAAAAGGAGAACGCTGACAGTCGAACCGAACGCGAAGCGCTGCACGGCGAGTGAATCGTTTCCGGTTTGGTAAAGATAGCCGGAGATGCTCGTGACGTTTGTAACGAGGAAAACCTCGAGAATCAAAGTGACCACGGTTGCGATGACAATATTCGAAAGGAGCCGGAGCATGTAGCCCCGGCCGGAGTTATGTTCGGTTCCGCGATTGTCCTTTTTCTCGTCCATTATTTCTCAATCTTATAGCCGACACCCCAAACTGTCGTGATGATCTTGTCCTCACGTTCATCCTCGCGCATCTTGCCGCGGAGGCGGCGGATGTGGACCATGACGGTATTGTTGGCTTCGTAAACCTTTTCGTTCCAAACCTTCTCAAAGATTTCGTCCGTGGAGAAGACCTTGCCGGGGTGGGAGGCAAGGAGGTAGAGGATGTCGAACTCGATCGGGGTCAGCTTGATGTCTTCGCCGTCGATGGTGACCTTGTGGTTATCCTTGTTGATGGTCATCGCGCGGATCGTGATTTCGTTTCCGGTGATGCCGGAGGTGGCGTTCGGGTTCAGCTGGGTGTAGCGGCGAAGCTGAGATTTCACACGGGCTGTGAGCTCGAGCGGGTTAAAGGGCTTCGTCACGTAATCATCGGCGCCGCCGGTGAGGCCCATGATCTTGTCGAGATCTGTGGACTTCGCAGACAACATGATGACCGGAATATTTGATTTTTCACGAATCTTCTTGCACATCTCGAGGCCGTTCATACCGGGCATCATGATGTCGAGAAGAACGAGATGAATCTCTTCTTCATTGAGAATTTTAAGTCCGTCCTGTGCGTTATATGCCTTAAATACTTTATAGCCGTCGCTTACGAGATAAATCTCGACGAGGTCGGCGATTTCCTTCTCATCATCTACAACTAAGATATTAACCTGTGCCATAGGGAACTCTCCTTTTGGTTTTTCAACTCTGACATCAATTTTATTATTTTATGTGTAGAAAAGCAAATTTGTTTTAGTAGCAGCCTAAAATCCTGAATTCTGTGACTTCGGTGTGCATGCCGTTCAGGGCGTTGATGATTTTAGGGGTTGCGAGGTTTCCTTCTATGTCGCAGAAGAAGCGGTATTCGAAGGGTTTTTCGGGGATGGGGCGGGACTGGAGCATGATCATGTTGACGTCGTTGAAGATGAAGTTTCCAAGGACGTTATAGAGTGCACCGGGCTTATGCTGGGTCTCGAAGCAGATGGAGGTTTTCGTGGCCTCATCGGTGTAGATTTTCTCCCGGCCGAGGATGAGGAAGCGGGTGGTATTGGTCTTTTCCTGGTTTACGGCGTGTTCGAGTACGGACAGGTGATAGAGTCTTCCGGCTTCTTCGGAGGAAAGCGCTGCGATGGTTTTGTCCTGACGTTCCGACACGAGCTCTGCCGCGACGGCTGTGTTCAATACCGAAACCGGGGTGATATACGGGTGTGTCTCGAAGAAATGCTGGCACTGGCCGATTGCCTGCGGGTGGCTGTATACCTCCCTGAGTCCTTTGATATCTGCGCCTTCTACCGAAAGAAGTGCATGCTGTACCGGGAGGTCAATTTCCTGCACGATAGCAAGCGTTGGATAGCGAAGTAGCAGGTCGAAGTTATCCGTGACAGCGCCGTGTGAGGAATTTTCGATTGGCAGCACGGCATAGTCCGCCTTACCTTCTGCGACCTCATCAAGTGCATCCTTCCAGGTTTTCACATGAAAAAGCTCTGTTCCCTCCGGGAAGCTTCTGAGTGCGGCAATATGAGCATAGGCCCCCGGCACGCCCTGATAAACGACTTTCTTTCCCTCAACCGGGATGCAGGACGTCTTTTGAAACCCGATATCAAAGGAAAGCCCGTTTTCTGTCATGATGCCAAACTGAAGGCGTCTCGAAATCGTCATAATCTGGGAAAACAGCTCGCGTACCGCCTTCTTGTCAAAGTCACTCTCGACGAAGCTCTCGACCGCGGCGAGCTTCTCCTGTTCCCGCTTCGCGTCGAGCACCTGCTTTCCACTTTTTATCTTAATGTTCGCGACCTCCGCGCAGTATTCCATGCGCTCCTGATAGAGCGACGTAAGCTGTCTGTCAATGACATCCAGCTGATCTCTGATTTCAAGAAGTGACATTCCTTTGCCTGCTGCCTTCGCATCCATTCATTTTTCCTCCGCAACATCCTTCTTTTTCAGCTCCCGGATTTCCTCGAGAACGATGTTCTCAACATATTCCCCGACGTGCTTTCGCTCCTCCTCCGGGATATCAGAAACGGTGATCGGCTTCCCGATCATAACGCGTACATGCTGGTTAGGCTTTACCTTCGGGAACTGCGCCTCCCAGATCTTCCGCGTATTGATCATCGCGACGGGAATGATCTTGCAGCCGGTCTTCTCGGCAATTTTGAACGAGCCCTCCTTAAAGGGAAGCATATCCTCCTCGCTCTCACCCTTCGAGCGGGTGCCCTCCGGATAGATCCAGATAGACGTACCCTTCTTCACATATTGGATCGCCTGTAAAATCACCTTAAGAGACTGCTTCAAATTGTCTCGATCGATGAACAGACAGTGTAAAAACTCCATCCACATGGCAAGCGGCTTTACCTTCTGCATCTCGGTTTTCGCGACGAAGCCGGTCGGCCGGTCCACAAGCGTATAGCCAAGAATCACATCGAAATAGGAGCGATGATTTCCGACAAACATCACACCCTCATCCTTCGGGATGCTAGTGAGGTTTTCCATTCCCTCGACATCATACTTCACTTTGCAAACCTTAAGAATCCGGCGCAGCTTGCTCTGTACGATCTTGAGCGCATACATCGTCCGCTCCCGATCGTCCTTGATAGATTTCACCTTCGGCACCAGAAAATAGCCGTAAAGCAGAAAGAAAAACGCCACCAGAAAACCATGAATCGCATACAGCATAAAATTTCTCCTTTTTCCAATGCCTCCTTCAGGAAGCCATCCGGAAGTAAGCCTCACCCAGTCGCAGAGCAACCGGCTTTACGGAAGAAAGCATTATACTCAAAAGTTGGCCTTACAGTACATCCGAAAAGTGCGGCCGGACGCGCTTAAAGAAGGCGAGGCCGATGAAAAGAAGGCAAAGCGAAACAGCCCAGAAGTACAGGCTCAGCCCCGGGCGTTCGAAAAACCAGTGGCCCGTCAGCATGGAATCACGATAACCCGCTACGATGTAGTAAAACGGGTTGATCTTCAGCACAGTCCCGACCCACGGCGCGCGGGATGTAAACAGCGTCTCGTCGTACATAATCGGGCACAGCCAGATGCCGAACTGAATCGCAATGCCTACGATTGTCTGCATATCCTTAAAAAATACATTGACGGCACTCGTGAAGTAACCGATGCCGAGCGCGAGTACCGATGCGCAGAGGCTGTAATACAGGATCTGAATCCAGGTTGGCATCGGCATGCGGCCGGATATGAGGTAGGCGATCAGCATGATGATGACGAAGCAGAAATGCACGAAGAAGCAGCTCACGAGCTTGATGATGAGAAGAAGCTCCACCGGGAACACCACCTTTTTTACGAGGTAGTTGTATTCCTGGAGGATGCCCGTAAGCTGGGTCATGCTTTCGGAAAAGTAGAACCATGGCACGAGGCCGGGGATCAGCCAGATCACATAGCTTGTGTTCGGAACCGGCGGTGCGGATTTAAAGCCGTACGGGCCGAAGATCACTGCATAGATCAAGACGGTCACGAGCGGCTGGACAAACATCCAGATGATGCCGAAGTATGACCCGACGAAGCGCTTCCGGAAGTCGGCCTTCGCGAGGTCCCATATCATCCGGCGCTTCGCGATGATTGCCCGGATCAGTAAAATCAGATTTTTCATTTGCGTTCACTCCAATGACCGTTAGTATAACACGAATCTTTCATTTCTCCTACTCCCGGACGGAGGCTGACTGGAACTCCGTGCTGAGGGGCTTGGAGGGGCACCTTCCTCACTGCTCGAAAGTCCTAGCGCTATCCAAGTGTCTCAGACGGGCCGGCCCAATTCAGGAAAAATCCTTGAAGGGATTTTTCCTTTAATGGGCCTAAAAAATCGGGCCTTGTGGGCACCGATTTTTTACCTCGTCTGAGCCCCTCGGCTAGCTGGGACTTTCGGCTTTATGTTCGTACAGGTGCCCCTCCAAGCCCCTCAGCACGGAATTCCAGTCAGCCTCCTGACAGTGACACTCTTAACGATTAATAATCGTGAAAAAGTTTGTACATAGTACATAAATATTCATGCAGAGGGATAGGATGATGCTCACATTCTGCACCTGGATTATCGGGATACGGCGGAGGATTGGGTCTGCGGGGCGGCCGGTGATGTGGAAGGGGAGTAAAAGCAGTGGCAGGAAGGGGATGAAGTAGCGGCCCTGGATGCCGAGGATATACCAGGTGTCCTTCGGGGTGTAGGCAGTGAACATGCTGACGAAAAGGAGCAGCCCGGTCAGGAGGCCGGTGGCAAGCATCATTAGGCGGCGGGTGATGCCGAGGGATGGTTCATCGTAGTCCGGTGCGATAGCCGCCACAAGAAGGAGTGTCCAGAAGAGGATGCACATCCACACTGGTGCACCGAGGCTTCGGTCCATGGCGGAAAGCCACATGCCGACGGTTGTGCCGAGGTATTCGCCACCGAGGATCTGGAAGGAGTTCCGGATCACGCGGAAAATGAGCGTTTTGTCGCGGACGAGCTCCATGAGGTCGTGGTAAACCACCGTCTGGACATTGCCCTCGGAATCAAGCTCCGGCGCGACGGTGCCTGTTGTGTTTACATAGCGGAAGAACTCGCGGAAGTTAACAAGAAGAATCGAGCCGACGATCATGACGCCGATGAGAAGAATCGCAAGGATGTAATTTCGAATATAAGTGTGATCACTGCCGAATTTCCGCGGTGCGATCATCAGGCACAGCAGGAAAAGTGTCGCATAGATCATCTTGCAGGGCGCCAAAAGTACAGCAAGGATGGAAAGCCGTACCGCGTCAGAAACCCGAATATCCCGCTCCATATAAGAAAGCCTGAGCACCTCCGAAATCAGCGTGAAGGCAAGCGGAAGTAAAAAAGCGTCATAGGAATACGACGCCGCAAGCTCGAGCGTCATCGGGAAGAGCGACAGCATGAAAACGACCATCCGCCCGATGGGCATGCGCTTCACGGCAAGTGTCCCGAGAATCGTAAACAGCAGAAGATTCATGAGCCGCCCCATAAAGAGAAGCCCGAAGCAGCTCATATGGAGAAGTCTTGCGATGCTAATGCCTACAGCAGGGCACAGATACGCGAGCGGTGTTGTCACCGCCGGTACCTGCCAGGTCACATCCATGCCCTGACGGGTCATCTTGAAAAGTCCATGTTCATGGAGTTCTTCATACACTGCGCGGTCAAGTGTCATACCAAGAACCGTGGCCTTCGTCGGGTCATTGTCCCCGGGCCAGTTCACGATATATTCATCCTCTGCACGGATCCGGATATGATCATCACTGTCGCGCGCTGGTGTAAGCATTAGACGATCAGAAAGCTCGTAAGCGGTCACGAAATGGACGACTTCGTCGGGCGCGGAAAGGGGCGAAAAAACGGCCATATAGAACAGGCCAAACCAAAGCACCACGAGGAAGTACACGCGGTGCAGCTTCCAGCGCCAGCGGGTGAGGCAGAGACCGGCGATGACGGTCACGATGACAGTACCGACGATGAGCAGCAGAAACCAACGAATAAGAAACGTATCGTCAGTGCCTCCCAGGTTTATTAATAGTTCCATATATTTATTTCTAATCCTCGATTTTTAGTGTGAGCAGATGGATTTATTATAACATGAATATATCTGCTTCCGGAATAGCAAGCAATATAGGTTGCGAAGTTCTGAAAAGGTTGATAAAGTGCAAAGAGAAATAATGCGTTGGCAAAAGTAATAAACAATCATTGACTGATTGGCAAAAGTAACAGCCAGCGATATGAGAGGAAATGTTATGGCAGTTCGAAATAAAGCGCTCGACACACTAAAGCTTCTATTTTGCCTAATCATATTTTCTACGCACTATATGGGGGCGTTCTGGCTGCTTTGTGACCCACGGCCATCGCATGTGCTGCTGAATCATCTTCTCACGCCGCCATTTACGCTGCTGTTTGACAGTTCGCTCACATTGTATGGCTTTTTTCTCATCTCCGGGATGCTCGCCTCGAGGAAGAAAATCACAAGCGGCCGGGCGCTGCTTCAGGCGATCGTGCTCCGGTATTTCCGGTTTCTGATCCCGTTTTTCTTCATCAACACGCTCTGCTTCGCCCTCTACTATACCGGGGCTTTTCGCACAACCGCGGTTGCCGCTACACTCAACAACCAGTGGGTTGCCTCCTACTATTACCATGCCCCGACGATTTCAGAATATCTTCGTGCGACACTGCTTCTCGATGGCGCACTCGATGGCCCGCTCTGGATGATGAAATATCTCTTCTTCGGAACGGTGCTCGTGTATGTCTACAGCTTCCTTCGAGACCGATTCTTTTCATCTACTACAGCATCTAACAATGTCTCCACTGTGGCCGAATCGATTGTCAGGCAGAATCACGATGTTACCACTGATCCTTCTCATGACGGGCTTCAGCTTCGCGCCATCTTATATGACGTCGCTGTCCTCGTGCTCTATTTCGTAACACTTTATTATGTTCCGCGCTTCGATCCGAATGCCTACCAGATGCATATCGTACTCGCCGGTATCCCCCTCATGCAGCTGAAAATCCGCATGGACCAGTCTGCCAATGCTTCCGTCCGCTCGATCCTCGCGACCCTGCTCGTTTTCCTCAGTCTCTACCTCGAGTGCGCCGGACAGAATCATTTCATCTACCCGATCGTGAACCGCCTGCTGCCGGAAATTTCTTCCTATTTCATCTGGAATCGCTTCTGGTGCTGCCTGTTCTCCGCGATGCTGATCCTCGGAAGCCTCGAAAGCAAGCCCGTCACTGCTCTGCTCTCGTGGAAGCCGATTGCCGCACTCTCGGATCTCAGCTTTCCGGTCTACCTCCTCCACTGGCCGCTCATCTGTTCCTTCAGTGCCGCCTTTACACTCTTCTTCCTTCCACGCATGAGCTATGCCAGAATTTTCGTCCTGAACGCCTTCCTCAGTCTCGTTCTCCTGATTCTCATCGCCAAGCTGTATGCCTCGACCTTCGGAAAACTCGAGCACCTGATCTTCGGAAGCGTAAAAACCTTCATTTCTTGATGGAATAGTGTAAGCAATAGCTATAACTTTGGAAAAGTTTGGAAAAGTTTAGAAAAATATACAGACTTTGGAAAAGATTGGAAAACTTTGGAAAATTACACTGCGCCGAAGGTATCTGTCACGTCACGGAAGTAAGACTCGATATGCTTTTCGTCAAGCCTTTCGCCGATGACGATGAGCACCTCCTGGCCTTCCTTTGCCGGCTTTACCGAAAAATGCTTCCGCACCGCGTTGATTTCGATCCAACTTCCATCTGTCTTTTCCGAAGGTAGATACCCCTTAATACGGAACACATGCCCACAGGCTTCGTCCGCAAAGATTTGCTGTACCCGCTTCTCGAGCTTCTCCGGAGACAACTTCACATGAAAGAAAAAGACGGAACGGTATTGCCCATTCGCATCTACCTGTCTTTTTACATATGCTGTGCTATGGTAGCCGGCGTTGCGGATTTTCTCGAAATCGGCATCTGTCAGCTTGTCCCACGGCACCACGATGCAGTCCTTCTCCGAGATTCTCCGCCTGCACTGCACGGTCTCCAGCGCACGATTTAGGTGTCCAATCACCGCCTTGGCATTTGAAGCTCCAGCTTCGCTAGTGTTCTCGGATTTCATTGTCTGATTTGAAACTCCGACGCTGCCGTTTCCTCTGGAAATCCAAGTCTTGTCTGCTCTCACTTCGCTCGTGTTTGAGAAACCCTCTATGCGACTAAAGACAAGGCTTCCGGCCTCTGCAATCTCGCTCGCCAGCACGTATTCGGAGGCTGAAGACAAGGTATCTTTCAGTGAAGCATCCACGATGGCGATGACACTCCCGATCCGGGCCATCCGGTCCAGCGGGTCATCCATGAGCGTATCGAAAAACTCATCGACATCATAAATCCCGGACGGCTCGACGATCACACGGTTAAAGCCTAGCATTGCAAGCTCGATCAGCTTCGTCCGGAACCGTCGCTGATGCGCTTCCTTCCCATCGCCGCCGATTACCATCTCGACATCACAGTTTTCCCCACGGATATCCTGCAAAAGGCCCGCATCCACATTGATGGCGCCATAATCATTTTCAAGGATGCAGAGCTTCTCACCCTTTCCGATGAGCCACCGCGCATATTTCTCGATAAAGGTCGTCTTCCCTGCGCCCAGAAATCCCGTCACAAGATCAATTGTTACCATGTTGGCCAAATTCTCCTTCCGGATGTTTCTTCAACCAAATCCTACCATCATCCTTCATAAAGCTGCTAAACAAAAAGCTGTCCGAAACCCAGATTCACCTGACCTTCGAACAGTCTTTTATCAAAGCTTATTCAATTGATCAGATACCCTTTCATACAGCAGCCCGACCGCGAGCGAACAGGCAATGCTGAACACAATGTACAGTGCACCGAGCGGATAGTTCCCGCGGTCGATGAAGGACGGATACACCGAGATATCCATCGCGGGATCTCGATAATAAAGCTTCCGGAGCAGAACAGCAAGCACCTTAAAAAACACCATATGCATCGCCATGATATCGAAGCTGTACTTTCCAAGCAATGCACACACCTGACTTAGCACCCGGCTCTTCGAGATAAACTCGGAAAGGCACAGCGTATGGACGATACCGACTGCGACCACCGGATAGAACAGAAGACCATAGGTCTGTCCCGCTGAAAGGTCAAAGAAAATCGCATGCCGATTGACCATCCGAAGTAGGAAAATACTTAAAATATAAAGCACAATTGCGACCGGAATTTTCAAATATTTCCGAAAATCCGGGCAGTGCTGACGAAGCAGTAGTCCAAACAGATAGAACGGCACCACCAGCAGAGCTTTATCAAGGTAGAACGGAGTGTGCACATCCGCCGCCTCGCAATAGATCCCGAGCGCCGCAAGAAGTACTGTCAGAGCAACTGCAACCGTTGCCTTTTTTCTTGAAAGGGCAATCACAGATGCAAACAAAAGTCCTGCCGCAAGCCACAGCGGGATGAACCACATCGGACCGGCGAGCGTCTCTTCATTCTGGAACACCGCTGTCGAAAGGATCGCACGCACGAAGTCACGTGCCGCATACGGCGCTGACCCGGCTGGCAGGCAGCCGTGACGGAAGAAAGCATTGTGAAAAAGAGCGATGAGGGTGCCATAAACCATATAGCGCGGCCAGGTCGTGGCAAGCCGCTTCGAGAACCAGGCCAACGGGTCCGCGCCATATTTTTCGACGGAGAAAAACCAGCCGGACACGAAGAAGAAAAGCTCCATGTGGAAAAGGTAGACGAAAGCGCCGGCGTAGAGGTTCGTGTGGCCGAGCACGATCATGAGGATTGCGAGTCCCCGGACGATGTCGAAATATTCTGATCGCTTCATGACTTGTCCTCTTGATCCGCCAAGGCTTCCTTCATACTGCTCCGCGGCGCCTCAGCGCGAGATGCTGCTATGGTATCGGCCGTTGATTTCATACGCTTCTCCCGCTCATCCCGGAGTGCCATTTCTTCGATCAGGTCCCGGAGCTTGTCCTCGAGGACGCTTACCCGCATGCTCATGGAAAAGAGCCGCATGACGAGAATAAAAATCATGAAAAGGAACAGGAAATTCGCGGTCGAATAGATGCCGAGGAGCCGCGCGAGTGTGTCCGGGATGACCGGAAACAGCGCGAACAGCACGAACATGACGCTAAGAAGGATCCAGAATACGGCGTCCTCAATGGACAGCTTCGACTTCCGGATTCTCGAAAAAATCACCTGCATCGTGCCGATGGAAACTACTACCAGAACGATGCGAAAAAGTGTTGTCATCATTTGCGATTCCTCCAATATCCCCGGTTCGTCGTGATCCGGAGAACCAGCTGCATCGGAAGCTTCCGGTAGCTCTTGCCGAGACGATAGCCTAGAAATTTGCAGCCGGAACGGTAGAACAGACGCACGACAGAAAAGATGCGGCCGTGCTTTAGCAGCTGCTTCGCGTTTCCTTTGACCATCCGCATGCCTTCCCCGACCGCCTTCACATCCGAGAACACCTCCGGGTGCTCCGCCTGGGATACGCCGAGATCGAAGTTCCGCCGGAGCTGCTGGATACCACTATAGTTATGTGCATGATAAACCGCCGCCTCCGCACAGTACGCACTTTTATAGCCGGCCGCAAGCATCGTATGGCAGAACACCATGTCTTCATTAAAGATCATCGGGGTCGGGAAGCCGCCGAGCGCCTCTAAAACGGCACGACGGTACATACAGCAGACATTCGACTGGAAATAGGTCTTAATCTGCAGCCGCTCCTTATCGGCCATCGATTTCACGAAGGATTTCGCCGGGTAGTTAAACTGCCTTGCGTAACGCTCGTCCTCCGCACTTTCACTGGTCGGAAGCTGCCGGCCATAGACTGCGGCGATCTTTTCATCCGTTTCAAAGGTCTTTACCATCGTTTCGATTAGTTTCGTATCCTTCGGCACTGCATCGTCTGTCATCAAAAGTACAAATTCCGCCTGTGATTTCCGGACGCCAAGATTCCTAGTCGCTCCGTGGTCAAAATCCTGCTTTTTGATGTGCGTGATGGAGACATTGGCGAAATCCGCAGTGAGGGAAGGATCAAAATATTTTTTCTCGGTGTTGATGATGAAGATGTACTCCGGCGGCAGGGTCTGCTTCGAGAGCATCGTGAGGCATCTCCGGAGCTTCTCGCCCGGCTTGTAGGAAGGGATCACGACATCAACGATGTGGTTCATCATGCTTCGCCTCCTGTTCAGTGGTATTCCAGGTTCCGGCCACTGCTGAATAGTCCTTCGGCGGCTCGACGGTATGGAGGCCATCGGGCGGTTCAATCGTATCCCGGTTTCTCAAGAGCAGCCCCTCAGGACTTTTGTATTCCGTCTCAAATTCCGCTTCGTGCAGTGCCTCTCTAAAGCTCTCCTTCGGGGCAGGCTTTTCTGCTTCTGCCTTCTGCCGCATGCTCTCGAGCGTCTTCACGACAGATAGACTGAAGATCACGAAAAGGATCAGCATCATAAAGAGATAATGCACACTTCCGCCGAGGAGTCCGTAGGTTTTCACCATCCATTCCGCGGTGAGGAAGGACACAACCGCCGTCACGGCATAGCCGATGAAAATGGTCTTCTGTGCACGGATCGTGACGAGAATATAGTACATGACATTGACGAGCGCGTAAATGCCTCCGCCGGCGATCAGGATAAGAAAGGTGATGAACTGCCGGGTGAGGCGTCCTTCATAGCTTTCACCGAGAAGAATTTCGAAAATCCGGAGGCCGATGCGGCCGAAGATTGCCGCAAGCGCAAGGATGACGAGCGTCAGAATGATGACCATTCGGGTCATCCTGCCGGAAATTTTTTCAAAGCTGTCATATTCCTTCTTACCATAAGCGTCGGACAGCGCCGTCAACGTCGGCCGGATCAGGAAGTTCGCCACCAGATAAATGAAGGAGGTTGGCATAAACAGAATATTAAAGAACCCGGAGGAAGCATTGTCGAGAACCGAATCGACGGCGTACTTCGACGCGGAGAAGATGTAGAAATCGAGGAACACGGACAGAAAAAGGAGCGAGGTGTTCCGGAGAAGCTTCCGGACATGGGTTCTGTCCTTCATGAAGTCCGCGCCGGTCTGTTCGGTTGATGCCGAAGCGCCGGAGGTATCCGGTGTGGTCGTTTTGCTCGGTGCCGAACCACCGGAGGTGTCCGACGCGGTCGTTTTACGGCCTACATGGTTTTTCTTGGAGCCAGGGACAGTCTCATGGATCGGGCGGACGGCAAAAAGGTACGTGCCTGCTGCCTGTGAAAGATCCGCGAGCATGATCGCCGGAAGAAGCTGTCCGGTGATGCAGAGTGAAAGGAGAAGCACCAGCACCGAGATTGTCGTACGATAGGCCAGCGACTTACCGGTTTTATACAGGAGATGCTGACGTTGCAGCTCGGACTCATAGACGTCCGCGTAGCCGTCGATGATCTTATACAGCGTGATGAGAAAAAGAAGCAGCAGCTTGTGCAGCGTGTATTTCCCCGCGATCGTCATCGCACCGACAAAAAGAAGCGACAGGAACATCGCTAAGCCGGTCGTGAGCCGCCGCGCAGAGAGATAGTCGCCGAAGCTGTACTCGCCCTGCATATCCGTGATGTGAAAAGGCCGGATGCCGAAGTACGCGACGATGAACATCTGCTGCCCGAGCGTCGAAAAGCCGAACCCGAAAATGCCTCCTTCATCGGCTCCCGCAAGACGGATGACGGAGAACGCGAGTACGATCGACGCCAGCGCATAGACGAAGCTGCCGACCGCGTTCCATATAAAATCTCTAGTTCTTTGTTCCTGATTCAAATCCTATTTCCTCTAAAGCTGACACCGGGGACGGTTCTCCTTGTCAGCTTTTTCATTAAAACATATAGCTTCGGAAGCTCTGTTGCAAAAGCTGACAGGGAGAACCGTCCCCGGTGTCAGCTTATATCTTATTGCCTCTAAACTGCTGGATCACGAGGATCGAGACGAGCATGCGTGCCATATATTTCATGGCACTCACCGGCTTGAGATACGACTCGCCGGAAATCCGCTCCCGGATCGTCACCGGCGCCTCACCGATCTTCGCGCCATTCTTCGCGAGATATGCAATCGTATCCGGCTCTGGCCCGTAGTTTTTCCGGTTGGCAAAGTGCTCCATCATCCGCCGGTTATACATGCGGAGGCCGCAGGTCGGATCCGTAATGTGTTTTCCAGTCGTCATGCGAATCGCGCCTGTGATCATTCGAGAACCAATCTCCCGGAGGCTTCCGCCCTTTTTCCTTTCGAGAAACCGGGAGCCGAGCACGATATCATAGTTGTCCTCCTTCATCTTCCGGTATAAGGGCTCAATGTCTACGGCCTGGTGCTGCCCGTCGCCGTCGAACTGTACCGCATATTGGTAGCCATTCCGGTAGGCATATTTCATACCGGTCTGGAAGCAGCCGGAAAGGCCGAGATTCACAGGAAGTGCGATATAGTGGTAGCCCTCCCGCTCGCAGAGTGCGATGGTATCATCCGTTGAGCCATCCGACACGATGATATAGTCCATCGGAAAACGCTGCGATGTGATATCACGAACGACCCGCGGCAGATTCTCCGCCTCATTGTAGGCCGGGATAATCAGGAGGACGTCCGGCTTTCTATTCTGTTGTTCCAAATCGTTCACCTCCCGCATATACTGCACATATCATCAGGATGCCAAAAGCTGACACCGGGGACGGTTCTCTGTGTCAGCTTTTGGCAGCAGTATTACCGTAGATTTATTTTGACGAAAAGCTGACAGGGAGAACCGTCCCCGGTGTCAGCTTTTGGTGTCAGACTCTCAGCTCATGCTGATTTCGAGGTATTTCCTCGTCATGTAGCCTTCGCGCGGGTCGCCGATGTCTCCCATCGACTCGCCATCGAAGATCCGCATCGAAGCCTTTACGACATGCACACCGGCCATTTCCGTGAACGCGACGCCACCGGAGTAGCGGGGATTGCATTCGATAAAATAATACACACCGGAGCCGGCGCCATGGATGAATTCGAAATTCACACAGCCGACGATGCCGGCACGGTCAGCGATTCTCTTGCAGATATCTTCGAGCACCGGATCCCGGAACACACGGACGGAAAGGCCGGCGCCATTCGCCGTACGGAGAAGCTCCTCGCGCGGGGTCGCGGAAACATGCCCTTCGCGGTCGCGCACAATGTCTACCGTGATGACGTTACCCTTGATGAGCGGCTGGACGAGGTAGTTGTCGAGGGCGGTGTCGTTCAGCTTCGTCGGATCCATGATATTTGAAAACGCAAACCCGAGCTGATCCTCCTGATAAACCCGGTACAGGCCGCTTGAGGACCGCCCGTCCACCGGCTTAAGCACGACCGGATAGCTCACATGCTCGAAGTCGATCTCCGACGCCTTCTCAGTCGGGATCGTCCGGACCTGTCCCTTCATATCCGGGTCGTCAATCGACGAAATCACACCGGCAACCAGCTTCGTCATGAGGAGCTTGTCGCGAAGCGTCGTGATAACCTCTTCGTCCGACATACAGATGCGGACAGCGTCCGTCTCAATTTCTGCCCGATGCCGATTCAGGACATCGACTTCCACATCAATGAGCGGCACAATCCGCGTCACATGCTCCTTTGCGACTATATCCTTGATGAAATCAATATATTTCTTCTCATCCTTCGCAAGCGGTGCCTGGTAGAATGCTTCCACATCCTGGCTCGCCGCGACCCACTTAGGATCATAGATATCTGAGCCGATCACGCGGTAGCCCGCCTCCTTTAATTCACGGATGACCGTATCGGCTGCAAAGGAGCCGATTGCTGTCACGAGGACAGTTTGCTTATTTTCCATAATCAACCTCTAAGAATGATATTGCAGATCCGGTCAACGTCCGAAAGCGGAAGCTCCGGGTAGATCGGGAGTGTCAGGATTTCCTCTGAGCACATAAGCGCGTTCGGTGTGTCATGCACATCATACTGGTTACGATAGCAGGCATACGCGTTGATGCACGGGTAAAAGTATTTTCGGGCGTTGATGCCGTCCTGCTTCAGGTTTTCAAAGATTTCGTCACGATTCATACGGTAGTTATGGAAGCGAACCGGGAAATAGGCGTAATTGTACTCGATTTCCGGACGATGCTCCGGGAGGATCACGCCGGCAACACCGGACAGATTCTCCATGTAACGATTATGAACGGCCTTCCGCTTCTCGATATATTCTCCGACATGCTTTAAATTGCAAAGTCCCATAGCTGCGCAGAACTCATTCATCTTGCCGTTTGCACCGACAGAAGCGACCTCCTCCTGCCCGAGGATCCCGAAGTTTTTGAGCTCATAGAGCTTCGCCATAAGCTCCTTATTTTCTTTTCCGGTTGTAACAGCACCGCCCTCGATCGTGTTAAAAACCTTCGTCGCATGGAAGGAGAACATCGAGGCATCGCCGAAGGTGCCGACGCCTTCCCCCTTATACCGCTCACCAAAGGTATGTGCTGCATCATAAATCACGCGAAGATGATGCCGGTCCGCGATCTCCTGTATCTTCTCGACATCGCAGATATTGCCGTAGACATGCACCGGCACAATAGCCGTCGTCTTCTCCGTAATGAGATCTTCGAGCTGCGAAACATCCAGCGTGTAATCCTCTGTGTTGATATCGCAGAACACTGGTGTGAGTCCGTTCCGGACGATCGCGTGTGTCGTCGACGCAAAGGAAAATGGCGTCGTGATGACCTCGCCATGAAGGTCTAGCGCCTGCAGCAGAAGCTCCAGCGCACTGTGTCCATTCACAAAAAGCTCGATGGATCCGACGGAAAGATACTCCCGAAGCTTCTTTTTCAGCTCTTCATGATATTTTCCCATGTTTGTAAGCCAGGCCGTATCCCAGATATCCTTAAGCATCGCCTCATATTCCGAAAGCGGCGGAAGACTCGCCCGTGTTACATTAATTATTTCTCTATCACTCATGTATAAAACCCTCACCCTTCAGTGCTTGAAACATCTTAGCACATATTTCTTCTCTTTTCTCGCCTTTTCTTCTTTGTTATGATAGGAAAGAAGTGAAATACACGGAGGCAAGCATGGAAATCTCTCAGAACACGCAGGATACAGCGATTCATTCGCCGAAGGTCGCGGTCGTGATCCCGAACTATAACGGTGTCCGGTTTCTGCCGGACTGTATGGAGGCGCTCACGAAGCAGACCTTCACCGATTTCGAAACGATCGTCGTGGACAATGGCTCTGTAGACGAGGATATCGACTGGCTTTCAAGATGGCAGAAGGCCAAGGCTTCCGACCGGTTCCTCATCTTGAACCGGGAAAATCTCGGCTTTTCCGCTGCTGTCAATGCCGGCATCCGGAAGGCGATGGCCCATCACTGCCCGTACACTGTCCTTCTCAACAATGACACAAAGATCGCGCCGGATTTCCTGAAGGTTCTCGTGAAGCG
>Ga0256404_1004797_pt1 | contig 24891 bp, 25 predicted proteins | sample RumenRJG_01DNA_FD_185990 | JGI IMG/M metagenome (GOLD analysis project Ga0256404, IMG submission 185990) | Bovine rumen microbial communities from Lethbridge, Alberta, Canada - RJG_01 | ecosystem: Host-associated > Mammals > Digestive system > Stomach > Rumen | place: Canada: Alberta | collected... | reverse complement strand
GAGACTTTTCTTACTCTCTCAGATGAAGAAAAAGAAAACGGCACTACAACCGAGCAGAAAAATACCCGCTATGAAAAATGGTACCGCCCTATGATTGATGAAATCATGGATTCCGTTATCAAAGGCGACCAGGACGTTATCAGAAAAATCAATGAATTTGATTTTGATAAAGCAAATCACGCTGAGGGAAACAAATACTACTCTCAGGCTGAAGCTTTCAGACGTGACGTAAACTACAAGCTGCTCCCGGAACTCTACGAAACCGTACAGGACAAAATCAGAAAAGAATATGATGAAAAGAAGATTCCTTACATCGTTATGTTCTCTTCTGAAAGTCCTGTTTTCCCGACAGAAAACAAAGTCTACACTGTAAAAGAGTTCAACGAACTTCTTCTCAAGGCAGACAGCGAGTTCCATAACCGCCGAGAATATGCAGAAAAGAAATACGGCTCTGCAGACAACTACTGGGATTTAGAAAACGAAGGAAAGCTTCCCGAAGAAGACAGAGGAATCCAGTTCGGATATGATAAAACCAACTTCAAGTTCTTCAATATCCCTAATCCAAACAACCCGGAAGATACATTCTCTTATGAACCAAGCCGCTACGATATTGGTGACGGTAATGGATCTGTTTTTGATTACGTGCGCTCAACATGTTCTCACGACGAATTCATTGAGGCACTCAATCAGCTGGAAAAAGAACTTTACTTCCCGGAAGTAACAAAAACTCAACGCGAAGACATTGATAAGATTGTTGCAAAAGAAGCCAAAAAGCTCACAAAGAATCTTAAGGAAAAACTCGAAGTTCTTGATGAAGCTCAGGAAGAATACAAAGAAGTCCATAAAAAATGGCTCATTGAATCTTCTGAAGCAGAGGCCGTTGAAAATCAGGTTGAGGAAGCACTCGAAGGTGTAAAAGCCGTTTACGACAAATCTATGTCAGACGCTTTTGCAAAGATTCTCAACGAATATCCATACGCTTCAATCAAATCAATCGAAGATTCACAGCTTTTACAATATGCCGCAAACGAAGTAAAGAAGATGGCAGTAAACGAACTCTATCTTCCAAGCCGCAATGCTCAGAAAGCAATGAATGCTGAAGACTATGCCTCTTACAACAGCACTGATTGGGCAAAGCTCAGAAAAATCTGGGGGAAGTTCCCAGCAAACGTGAATATGGACTCTTACGCCCGCGAGCTTTTGAACAAGACAATCGAACAGCGTAATGAAAAGGCAAACGCAAAGCCTGCAGAAGAAGTTCACGACGAAAAGAAGCCTTCTACAGAGCTTACAGACGATGACCTCGAACTGTGCAAGAAGGTTATCCCTCCAAGTCAGTACAGATTCACTCTGGAACTTACAAAAGGTGAAGAAGGAGACTTCTACAAAGGAAAGCTCAAAGAGATTGCCGAAACTTACCGCAAAATCAACACAGATAATGAGCTCATCAATGAAGACGGGACACACAATGTTGGTTTCCGCTATTTCCTTGGAAATACTGAAATCTATCTTTCCGAAATTGATTCAGACGGAATCGGCTTCGGTTATTCAATTCTGAACGGCGACCTTCAGATGTCTGAATGGGGCTCAACTACCCTCGATGAGATTCTGAACATTCCTTACATCGAAATGGATTACCACGTAGACAAGGATGCCACAATCGAAGAGATGCTCTATAAAGGACATCCTGAATATTTCACAGAGTATGCCCCAAAGAATGAAGCAGAAAAGCCATACAACTTCTTCATCAATGATGCAGCAAACCTTGATCTTGGAATCGGTGCTGAAATCGAACCAATCACAGGGCTTACCGCAGAAGAAGCAGCCATAAAATATGCCGAACTCAAACAAAAAGGTCTTAGCCCTTACATCGGCATCAACATTCCTGGCGATTTTGTTTTTGATGACAAAGAAGGACAGGGTGCCGGAATCTTCACAGAAACAAACGGACATCCTTCATTCTACATGGGTGATAACTTTGTAAAAGAACTCAAGAAGAATGATGAACACGCCCAGAACGTACTTGCCGCATACAAGGAACTGTATGAAATGACTGATAAGTACATCATGGGTGTAGAAAAACCTGAATTCCTTTTTGCTAAGCTTGAAGAGTTCAACCAGATGGGTGTTGCAGAACCAACATTCAACATTGGCGGCCACACCTATACTCAGAAACAGATTGAAGAGGAACTCAGAGAAGACATTCAGAATATCTTTGAAGACCTTTCTCCAAAGCCTCGCATTGACGGCATCCGCCTTTATCAGAATCCTGAGAAGAACAACAAGATTAACATCCTTGTTCAGTACGATACAGAACCTGGCGAAGACAAATGGCGTGAAGATTCTCTTTTCAACGTTATTGCTGAAGAAAACATTCTCTTCAACGGTATGGAAGTTGATGTAAATCCGATTACACCTGAAAAGTCTGGCACAATCGAAGAATACCTCGACCACCTTGAACGTCTCGGTGCAACAAGCGAAGCAGAAGTCATAGAAAAGCAGGCAGAACTCCTTGATGAACAGGAACCACCTCTTACAGTCTACACCTTCTCTCCTTTCGGTTATGAAGGCTCACTCGTAACCGTAGAAACCGACCTAAGACGCGGAATCCCTGCTTACGACATCGTAGGTCTTGCAGACAACACTGTAAAAGAAAGCCGTGAGCGTATCCGTGCAGCATTTAAGAACTCAGGACTCGAACTCCCTGCAGAACGCATTCTTCAATCTTTGAGCCCTGCTGACCTCAAAAAAGATTCTCCAATGGATGTTTCCATGGCAGTCAGCATTCTTGCACAGAAAGAAGGCTGGCGTGGCGAACCTGTTCTCGCTCTCGGTGAACTTGAACTCAGTGGAGGCCTTCGTCCTGTTCGTGGAGCACATGCAGCTGTCACAACAGCAAGAGCCGCAGGTATTTCAAACATCATCTGCGACAAAGCCACAGCAGAACTCTTAAAAGACATCCACGGTATCAAGATTCTTGCAGCTGATAACCTCAGGGAAATCAGCGAGAAAATCAGAGATAAAGCAAACTTCATTGAAACAAAGCCGGAAGTCAAAAACGACAACGAGATTGAGTTCAACGAAGACTATTTTGATGCCGCAAAAGAAAGCCTTGCAAACTACGACCTCAAAGGACATTTTGATTCCATCCGCGCAATCGAAGTTGCAGTAGCTGGAAAACATAACATTCTTCAGGTTGGAGCACCGGGATGCGGAAAAACTCTGCTTCAGCAGAACCTTATTCCAGCCCTCACTCCAAAACTGACTGAAGAAGAATCAAAATCCATCGCAAGAATCAACTCAATTGCAGGACTCGATTCTCCAAACCGCGATAAGCTCGTAGCTCCGTTCAGAATGCCTCATCAGACCGCAAGTATCGAAGGAATCTGTGGAGGCGGACCTAACTGCAGACCAGGTGAAATCTCTCTTGCTCACAAAGGAACACTTTTCCTTGATGAAGCAGCTGAATTCCGCTCATCAGTTTTGCAGATGCTAAGAGTTCCGCTTGAAACAAAGACCATCACTCTCTCAAGAGCAGGCAGAACCACAATGTACCCAGCAGATTTCCAGCTTGCAATGGCAACAAATCCTTGTCCATGCGGCTGCTACGGTTCAAAAGACAAAATCTGCCTCGACAGCGCAAAAAGCATCGATCTTTACTGGAAGAAGTTCTCTGCGCCTCTCATCGACCGCGTAGAAATCAAAAACTTCGTACAGAGAGATGAAAAAGACGAACGTACCACAAGTCTTGATGAAATGCGCGAACATGTCCGCAAGGCATACGAGATTCAGCGAAAACGCGGCGTTTACAACTCACACATGACACCGGAAGAAATTGCCGAATACTGCAAACTTTCAAAGCCTTGCGAAAAGTACGTAAACGGAATCGAAGACCTTTCACCGCGTTCAAGAGCAAATCTCTTAAAACTTTCACTCACAATCGCCAACATGGACGGTCGTGAAGAAATCCTCATGAACGACCTTCGCGAAGCCCGTGAACTTTCCGCTCCAATGTTCGAAAAGCCTCACGAATTCAAGTACGAACCGGTTCAGACAGCCCCAGTTGCAGAACAGCAGAATGCAAACTTCAAAATTGATGATGAAACCATTTCGAAATCACAGATTGAAGATGCTGTACGAGAAAGAAAGCTGATTACAGAACCGGTATTGAATGGAGAAAAGACAGGTCTGTATAAGGCTTTCAAAGATTTTGAAGACAAGGGCGTTTTTGATGTTCAGGGTACTCAGGTAAAACTTTCAAAGAACGGAGGCCTTACTCCTACAGGCTGGAAACAGCTTCAGGCAGCAATGGAAATCTACCGTTCAAAGAAGTTCGAAACCTTCCGCTACGTAATGATTGACCGTAAGTCAGGGGAAATCGCAGATCAGCTTGCAATCACAAGCCATATGCCAAACTTCTGCAATGTAACTCTTCCAAACGACGAAACCGTAAAGCAGGTTATCAGCCGCGCGGAAGAAAAGGATTATCTCATTGCTGTCTGTCATAACCATCCTTCGGGAAATACGACAGAATCCAGCTTTGACCGTGAACTTACAGACAGCCTCGACCGTTCTCTCCGCCGTAACGATGGATTGAACCGCTTTGCAGGCCACATCATCCTCGACCATGACACATTCAACCTTGCTGTTCCTAACGAAACTCCGGGTAAATGCCACTGGAAGAAGATGGAGCCTATGAATGTTGAAAAAGAGGACCGTTTGAATGCCGAACAGTCTCCAACATTTGCAGGTGAATCTGTAAGCGGAACAAGTGCCCTTAAGCAGGTAGCAGAGAAGATTAATGATACCGAAAACTGGAACGATAACTTTATCCCGGTTGTATTCACCAACGCTGACAGAAACATCACTGGGGTTCAGTACTACTCAAAGAACTTCTTTGAAAACGAATCAGACAAGATTCGCAATGAATTCCAGTTCTCAGCAATGGAAGCCGGTGCAATAGGAGCATTCCCGATTATCACAGATTCTCTCTGGAACAAACTTCCCGAAGAAGCCCGCACTTCTCTCGAATCGAAACTGAAGGAACACATTATGAACGACGCATTTACAGATGCAGCGTTCAACAAGTCCACAATTACGGAAAAGTACTCTATTGAGGCCGGCCGTAATTACTACAGCTTCAACCGTGAAAGCTCAGACCGCAAAATCGACGTAGTTTCCACCTGGACTCCAGAAGTAAACCCGCGTCTTTTCCCGGAAGAGCATAAAAAACAGAATCACGACATCGAACGCTGATAGAACGTAAACATTTCCACTGAGCAGAGCGAGCAATCTCTCTGCTCAGTTTTCAAACAACAGGAGTAACACAGATGGAAGATATAGAAACAAAAGAAAAGAATAACACCGGCATGGTTTACCTTACTGATAACGATAACATGTTTATCGCACCAGACGGAATATCTCAGGAAGAGCAGAACCGACTTTCTCTGGAAGTTGACCGTGATGTTCTGTTGGATAAACTCGCGAAAATCGAAGCCGAACTAAAAGCGCTTCCAAAAGAAGAACATAAGGAAGAAATTGAACGTAATGAGCCTTATGAAGAACCTCAGACAGAACTCAAGGAAAAAGAAGAATCCGAAAATCAGGTACTTGAATCTAGCGAAAATACCATTATTGATCCGTCTACGCTCCCCGACTTCACTGTACAGACAAAAGATGGTCCAAAACTCTTCAAAGGCATGAAAGTTGTCTTCCAGGATGAAGAAACCAACAGATTCTACCTCGATAATGGCAAAGAAAAGCTGATTCTTCCCGCCATGACCTTCAAATCAATCGTCTCACCAGAAAGCCTGCATCCGCAGCCAGAAGCCTTCAAAGAAGCCGAAATCGCCGAAGAAACACCCGCAGCTGTTCTTGGTAAAACTACTCTGCCAGAGTTTTCAATGATTACCACAAAGGGAATCGAAGTCTTCAAAGACCTAACCGTCCAAAAGTTCAACGCTGCAGAAAACTCCTACACACTCTCAAACGGCGACACTACCCTTACCGTTACCGCAGATACCTTCAAAGAAATCAACAAGCCCGAACGCTACGAGAAAGTCTTTGATGAAAACACACCGGCATATGAAAAGCTCATCGACAGCCAGTACGAAGCCTATTTCAAACAGCGGGAAAATACCGCAAACAACTTTATCCATAATCTTTCGGTCTATGCCCGGAAAGAAGCAAACTCACCCCTCGACGCCTTAACCATCAGCAAAGAAATAATCAGCCGCATGGATAAGGAAGAAAAAGAAAAGACCCGCCTGCTTCTGAAACAAATGGCCCGCGAAGACGAAACCATCAATCAGGTGCTCATCAACACCTACTACGAAGCCATCAAAGGCGTGCCGCTCGACAGAGAAACAATTCTCCAGAAACAGTCAGATTCCATAATCGCAAAACCGTTCGCAGACACAATTTACACAAACGGAGCTCTGGTAGACAAGGATTCCAAACTCAGAATCGGCGACACCATAAAAGATATGGCTTTCAACGTCCCGAAAGCCTTCGGCGCAGGAAAAGACCGAATCTTCGAAGACCTAACCGTAATCTCAGCCAGCAAAGACGGCAACAACATCATCCTCATGGACAAAAACCGCTCTTTCTACGAACTCCCCCGCGACAAAGTCCTCGAAGGCTACAACAAGCAGCAGGAAAAGCAGCACAAAGCTGAAATGAAACACCGCAGAAGCAACAGAATTGATATTGAGAGGTAATTCTAAGTTCAATATTTTAGTAAACATTAAATTCTGCAGTATGTTCTGTACCATTTCGTAAATATTTGATTGTTACAGGACTACCTGCAGTTAGAAACAATGTTGCCGCATGAACACTTGCAGCATCAATTATCGGACTGCCATTTATTTCAATAATTATATCTCCAGGAGAGAGATTTGCATAAAAAGCTGCAGATTTTTCATAGACTAGAGATATATATGCACCTGTATTTCTTTGAGCAGATAATCTATCACTAGAATTTAAATCTCTCCACTCAATTCCTATCTTAGGCATCTGTATATAATCTTTTTCGTATGGAACGAACAAATAAATATTACAATCATAACGTTTTATTGCATATGAACCATATTGAGTCCAACCACTTCTGGTATCAGTGTATTCATAAGAATACAAAGCAACCTTTGCCCCATACCTTTTACATAATTTCTTAGCGTTTGATTCTATTTTATTAACACTCTCTGCAGTTCCATTCCATCCCGCATAGCCAATCGGATAATAATATATAGAACGTAAGAAATATAAATCAGAATCAAAATTATTCGAATAATAAATTTGTGGCTCTTCATCTGCGGCCAATCGGCATTCTTCGGGTATTTCATATGTATTCTTAATTACATGGTAGAACTCATCTATGTCTGTTCTTCCTGAACCTATTCCCTCAGTTGTTTCGCAACTAATTAAAAGTATTAAAGGAAATACTAGAGCTATAAAAGCAATTTTCGTTTTCATAGGAATCCCCCGTATAATCTATATTATATCACGACTTCATGCATAATGCATTTGAACAGTTGAATTTCCGTCCCTACCAATATTAAAATTAGAAAATAACCAATTGCAGGAGAAATTACTATGCCAATGATAGAAGCAAAGGTAACAAGTTCGTTACCAGCAAAAAAAAGAGACGTTCTCAAAATTGAGTTCGGAAAAGCCATCAGCCTGATGAACAAACCGGAAAGCTACCTCATGATCAACCTTCAGGACAATCAGGATTTATATTTCGGCGGAAAGAAACTTGATAAAGGCGCTTATGTAGAAGTAAAAGTTCTTGGTTCTGTAGATTCCGGAGCAAGCAGCAAGATGACCGCTAAAGTCTGTGAGATTCTTGATAAGGAGCTGGGCATTCCGGGAGATGCCGTGTATGTCAGTTATTTCGGCACCTCAAACTGGGGCTGGAACGGCTCTAATTTCTAGGAAGTAAACATGTTATTCTTCGGTCACAAAAAGAAACATGAGAACGCAGTTCAATTCGACCCAGAAACGCAATATGCCGTAATCCATAGTTCTATTTGTACCGGAGAGAAAGTCGCAGGCTTTAAAAACAAAACGGACGGACATTTTACCGAAGTAATGCTCATCCGCTCGCCTGCCGACGAAAAACTCTTCAAAGAATCCTACGGCATTGATTCTTTAAAGGTTGAGTATTAGCGGCCTTTTTTTTGAATTAACATGTAGATTAAAAATGGATATTAATCATTTCAAGAAAAGATAACTAAAAAAACAATCCGCTCAAGTGCATTTATCTTTTTATGCACTTGAGTAGGATTGCAGATTTGTTCCACGCCAGGCCATTTTAAGATGTACTGGAAGTGACTTTCAGAGGTCTGGAACCCAGTTCTGAAAGATTTTTCGTAGCTAACCGCTACTATTTGGAGCTTAGTATATGACTTCACGCCAAATACAAGCCAAATCAACCTTAATTATTTCATCCCATGCTACCTCACCATCTGAACCACCATCCCCACAATGCACACTCCGCACATCGCATAAACCACGGCATCCAGCCAGCAGAACTTCCGTTTCTGCTCCGGGATTTTCTTTATCAGTTCAAGATTCTGCTGATTACAGGTTTTAAGGAAAGTAAGCACGTTATCCTTAATCTCCCCTACCCTATTATTACAGTCCTCCAGAACCGTTTTGCAGTCATTTTTCAAGAGTGTGTACTGATCGTTAGCACCCTTGTACAGATTCTTGTTGTAATCCACGATGATGTCATCAATCTGATCCCTCAAATCCGTAATGACCTTGGCTTTCTCCTGCAGCTGCTCGCAATTTTCAGAGATGTTCTTGTCCATCGAAGTAAACGAGTTTGTTATTGAACCAAGAGTCTCATCCATCTTTTTCTGGAAGTCCTCCAGTGCAAGAGAGATTTTCCCCTGTTCTTCAAGAAGAGCCTTCTTAAGCTGAATGTTATCCAGTTCCACACTTTTCCGTTTGAGTTTTTCCTCAAGACTACGGGTATAGTCAACCTCGTTATCCAGCTTATGAATCATTGTTTCAGTCTTTGATTTCAGGGAATTGAAACTTTGCATCATAGTGTCATAAGAGGCCCTGTTATCATCCTCATCTCCGAGCTTTGAGCAAATCTGGTCCAAGAGAGACAGAATGCGCTTCATCTTTTCTGAATCAGATTCATCTACACCACCAGGAAGGCGTGAGAAGGTTTGCATTTTCAAAGCTTCAGAAGCAGCACTTGTTTCCTCAGCAATTTCCTGATTTTCCTCAGTTTCTGAATTTTCTACATTATTTTCCATTCTCGGCCTCCTTTCTGCGCCGCTCAGCAAGATTTGTTTCTATACGAACAGGTACACCGTTTTCCCAGTACTCTTCAGTATCACCGCCGTCAGCAACAACTTTCTTCAAAACTCCGTTTTCCCAGATTTCCCAATGACCAGGATACTGCACAGCAGGTTCATTGTTTTCTGAATGCAAAACACCGTCCTTGAAACTGTAAATGACAAGCTTTGCTTTCTTTTCATCAAAGCCTTCATCCCCCTCAAGAAGGTATCCGTCTTCCTGACGGACAATCTGACCATTTAGATATTTCCCTGTTTCGCTGTCCATAAATCTTTTGAACTGCAAAACCTTATGAAGTGATTTGGACTTCTGATACAACTCGTTTGATTCAAGTCGTCTGGTAAGCTCCTCAAACTGTTCAGAGGTCAGCAAGTTTTCCATTATTTCCTCCCGCCATTGTTGGTTTTCCTTCCAGGTACCATTCTTCATAGTTGTCTCTTGTATCAAGGATTGCAGGAGACTTTTCACAATGAAGAACGCCGTTTTTCCAGTGTTCTACATGAGTTCCGTCATGAGTTTCTATTGCTGGTAGAATATGTTCTTCATCATCAACAGAATCACTCAAATATCCGTCTTTGAACCGTATCGTCACATCTGGGAAAATATAGTCTCCGTTTGCAGGAAGACCATCTTCTGTCGGAAACCTCCTGTACTGATACCGCTTAAAGCTTTTCATAGGCCCACCAGTTTTATCCCACCATGCTGAATGGATTAACTTTTGCCAGTTCAAGGCCTTCAGATACCATTGTTCTGGTAAAATCATCTGCTTCCTTCAAGACACGTTCGATGAAATCCCTGAGAAAATCATTTTTTGTTACCTCAAGAACTTGTGCCAGATTTTCAACGTCTTCTTTTGAAATGTTAAGCATGATTGTTACGCCCATTATTCTTCTCCTATAGCATCAGGAGCTTTTCCGGTGAACTCCACAATCGATGCCGAAATATATATTTTTGATTTTTCAACGCCGCTACGAGTTACATAGTCCTTACGGGCAAGAAAACCGTCCACGACAACTTCTTTTCCCTTCACAAGGTCTGGAAGAAGCTTTATCCCTATCTCCTTGGAAAAATGAACCTCAATAATCATTGGTTCGTTTTTCTGGTTCGGAGTTCCGTAATCCAGAAGGCTGAAGGAAAGCATAGTAATTTCCTTTTCGCCAGTATTTACCAGGAAGCTCTTTGCATCATTTGCAAGCCGCCCATGTATTGTTACTCTATTCAAATTATTCCTCACATAATCAAGATCAAAATTTTAGCCGCACACAACGTGAGTGCATAACGAATAAACCTGAATGCTGCCCTTCTCTTCCACCTCCACCAGTCAAACCTGTCATACCTGGAAATCCAGCTGACAGTAAAAATACATATCCCACCTAATATCAGAAGTACTAAAAGGCTAAGCCAGGTGTAATGTGATTTTATAAACCATATCCCCCACCCTACCCTCTGGCTCAAAATCCTTTTGAACTTTCCGAATACAGGTAACAGTTCATTTAAGACGCTTTGAAACATTCCTCACAGTTCCTCAAGCCTTCCTGAATATCGTTGAATAGCAGTGCCAGGCAAAAGGACTGTTACCGGGGTATTTTCTGCAAGTACTGTGAAAAATACACCCGTAACAGACATCGCTGTCCTTTATCATTGGAACCGCAACCACCTTTACGGTCTCATCCGGTTTTTCAGGGAAACGGACGAAAAGTTCATCGCCCTTTTCAAAGATTACCCGGCCATTAAGCTGTGTCATGATGCTTTCCTTAACGAAAGACGCTCACGAACTTCGTTTAATGAATCACTGTCTATGAGCTTCGTTATACCGCTTCCGATATCCTTAAACAAAAGCTGGCCTTTTTTGCCATAGATAATCACAGGAAGTGATTTGTCATCGCTTGTATTAAGGGCTTCAAGAAAATCGATAATCTCTGCCCTCTCCATTCCTTCCACCTGTTTTTCAAGAAGAAGCACAACACCCGAAATCACATCCGAAAACTCACTCTTTGCTATCATTTTTATTTCCTCCCATTTTATTTTTCTTTCTAAGCTGTTCTTCCGGAACTCCCAGACCCATAAGGAACTGAATGTCATTTTCCGGTATTTCAAAGACTTCAGGATTTTCAATGGCATCCTTAAAGTCCTCATCCTGAAGAAGCATTTCTGCAGTAAAGCCGTCACTCATTTCTGCCATCACATACCAGGCAATTTTTGAAACTGCATTACTGAGCCGAATCCTGGTGCGCTCGCCCTTCGACTTTTCATCATGCAGCTTTTCATAAGCCTGATTCAAAGTTATCTCGTTGTTCTCTATCTGCTTCCGAAGTTTCTCGTCAGCATTCTTCTCAAGACTCAAGGCTCTTTCCGCAGTTCTTTTGGATACCCCAAGGCTTTTTGCAATGACCTCGGCCTTATAGCCGCTTGAATTCTTTACGAAGTTGCACTTTGAAAGAATCGCAACATTCCTCAAAAGCTCATCACCGTCAAGATTCCGTCTGTTTACCTGAAGCCCAAGCACATATTTATAAGTCTCGTCGAAAGACTTAAAGTTGTGCTCATAAACCGGAAGAGATGTAATTCCGGCCTTTTTGCTCGCCGTAAACCTTGTATATCCGTCAATCAGATACTTATGTCCGTCTTCGGTAAGCCATATGTGAACCGGCTGACTTTCATCAAAGCCTGATTCCTTCATGGACTTTACAATACGTTCCAGAACTCCCTCATCAATTTTGTACAGAGCCTTAAAATCAGGATGCTCTTCGATATCTTCTATCAGCATCATGCGGCTGAACTTCTTTCGTCCGTCTGCGATAGGAACATTCCCGCCTGCCTCAATCATGTTCAATGTCTTAATCACTAGAACACCTCCACCATCGTGTTCTGGTCGTAAATCATATTGATAAGGTTATTAATTCCCTTAGCAAGTCTTGCGCATCCAGGCTGAAGACTATGTACGTTGCACTTTTCATCAAAGTTTGTATAACGGTCCACAAACCGGGTATCAGGAAGCGTAACACTCAAAAGGTTGTCAAAATTCTGACGGTACATAGTAAGCACAAGATTCTGCATAGAAGACGGGAACTTTGCATACTGCTCGCTCCAGTGATTGAACAGAAAATAAGTCTTCTTTGCCTGCTCTGGAGTTACGGAGCGCATTTTTGACATGAGACACGCCGACATATTGAAGTTATATTCCGTAAATTTTACGGGACTCAAAATCAAATCTGCCGCCATCCATGCACCAGCCACAATACTGTCATATGTCGGGGAAGTATCTATGATGATGTCATCAAAGCCTTTTGGAGACCGGAGAACCCGTTTTATCTCAACGCTTTCCATTGAACGCTGATCTAAAAGTCTCAGGCTTGAAGGAACAATAAAGATATTTTCTTTTCTTGATTGTATGATGTTTTTACCATCCAGCTTTCCCTGCGCAAAAGCGAGCGAAACATTCTGGCGTTCACAAATCTCACCGATACGGCCAATACCCATCGTGTAATAGACAGTTACGGTATTATTAAGATCAGTGTCGATAACCAGAACCTTCCGCCCGCGCGAAGCAAGATTATTGGCCAGAAGTAGAACTACAGACGACTTTCCAACGCCGCCTTTGATGCTTGAAACAGTAATGACCATAATAATTTAACTCCTGAAAACAGGAAGCACTTCAGCCAGATGCCTGCCCTAAGATGCCTAAAGTTTGAACAACCGAATCAGCAACGCTGACTTTTTGGCCGGAGTTCTTTTTTTACGATTGGCTTCCGTGCTTCCTGCTTTATGGATATAAGCGTAAATCTGGTTGAAAATAAAATATATACAAAAACCATATAAAAAATGCCCAAAATAAAGTTTCTTTGCCCAAATTTAAGAAAAAAGGGAAAATCGTATTTTTGGCCTTTTTTTGGGAATAGAAAAATCAATGCGAAACGAATTTAAAAAATTGAAAAACTGACACTTAAAAGGTCTCTGAAAAAAGAATGGAGGCAATACTCTCAAAAAAATCCATTAATAGAAAAACTCCCCTACTCTGTTATTGTTTTCTTTCGATGTATTTACATTGTCTATTTTGCATAGTTTTTGTATATTGTTTGTCTATTCATTGCATAGTGTTTGTATTTACTTTGTTAATTTTGTCTAGTGTATTTCTATACACTATATCAAGTTAGAAGGGTCAAAAATTTAATGCTTCCAGAATGAATTATTACGTACAGATACACGTTAAAACACCGAATTTTTACAATTTTTCGTATTAATTTTTTATATACTTTGTATATACATGTAATATACTTTTGTATATAGTATGTCTATATCTTGTTTATTTTATGTATATATTTTAGTAATACTTTGTTTATTTTGTCTTGCATTTTGCTAATACATAATCTATAATGTATATAACGTATAAACAAAGTTTAGAATATTGAGGTGGGATAAAAAATGAAAACTTACACATTTGCCATTCAGAAAGGTGGCACCGGAAAAACTTCTGTTTCAGTTTCTGTTGCTGTAGAACTTGCAAAACTTGGGCGCACAATCTTAATCGATGCCGATCCTCAGGGAAATACAACCGACTGGATGAACCTCCCGAAACTCGAATATGAACTTTCAGATGTTCTCTCTGACAAGTGCACAATCAAAGACGTAATTCAGCCGACACAGGTAGAAAACCTCTTCATCATTCCGACAGCAGGAATTGACGGAGGTCTTAGAACTTATCAGGAAACAATCGCACAGAAAGAGCAGTTCAAGCTCGCTCAGCTTAAAAACGAACTTTCAGCAGCATTCGACTACTGCGTAATCGATACTTCACCGGCATTCGGAGCCCTTGAAGAAAGCTGCTTTATCGCAAGCGACGAAGTAATCAACGTTCTTAAACTTGACCGCTTCAGCTATGACGGACTTAAAACCTTCAAGACAAATCTTGAGGCTATGAAAAAGCGTTATGACAACTGTTATGGCGTAAGCGTTACAGGAAAGCCTTATCTAAAAAAACTTGTTCTGAACGAAAACAACAACGCTATTGCTCAGTGCCGTGACCTGGTTGCCCAGTACAAGGCCCTTGAACCTAGCGGATTTGAGATTTTCGTTATTCCAACAGACACAGGCTTCAGAAAAGCCCAGACAACTTCAGTTCCAGTGCAGGCTATGGCAGGTACAAAGAAAGACACACTGGAAGCTCTTTCACAGATTGCAGAAGCACTCAAATAGGGTAGGGGGATAAAAATGCAGAAAGTACAGCCGGCAAAAAACAATTTGGACATGGACTTCTTGAACAGTTTTAATAAGCCTATCGGAGGAACAGCTCCTGCTGCAGCCGCAACACCTGTTCAGCCAGCAGTTACAGCCATTCCTGAAGAAGCTATAACTGAAATTGATCCGACATCAAACATCGAATCAGATTTTGATACAGCAGACATCAACATTGATGATGATATTCCTGTTTCAAAGACTATAAAAGCAACTCAGATTGTAGTCCGCACAACAGAAAAAGAGCGTGAAGCCCTTAAAGCATATTTCATGAAACACGGAGTATCTCTTTCAAAGGGCATTAAGATTGCCATCAAGTATCTTGAGCAGCAGGAGAAAAAAGGACTTGTACATTTTTCTGATATAGGTCTTTATTAGGAGTTAAGACCATGGACGAAAATAAAAGTAACTTACCGGCAACAACAAAAAAGGGAAATCTCAAAAGATACGAAGACGATAGCAAATACTTCAGTTTTCCTAACAGCCCGGCTTCAAACACAATGATTAACGTTGTAAGCCATGCAGGGGACCTTGAAACTTTTGCAAACCGTCTGGAACACAACAGTCATTCAACTCAGCTCGAATTCTTCACTCCTCCTGAAGGAACAACAAAAGACTTAAGCCAGAGAGTTAAGTATTCAACTGACAACACAGAAACAACAATTCATCTTGATAACATCGACCTTTTTACAAAGGCAAACAAGCCTCTCAAGAAGATTCTGACTTACACGCTCGTAAAGCTCAGTAAGGAAAACGTTACTGAGAACCTTGATCGTGATATAAGCATTAAGTTCCCTCTTGAAGACTTTGTAGACCTCGGTTGTTACAAAACCTTAAGAACAGCACGTCAGGCATTCAACCAGGCTAAAAACCCGCTTACCAGTATCAAGATTGAAGGTGTAGTCCGCGACAAGAAAGACATGAAGCAGATTACAGACAGCGGTATCGAAGTCCTCTTTACTGGTGCCCATATCAAAAACGGTATCGTTGAAATCTACCTGAATAAGCGTATCAACTGGGAAGTTTTTGCACTTCAGTATTTCTCAATTCTGCCTAAAACATACTTCTCGCTTTCGGATAATGCAGCTGATACCCTTCTCAACATCGTTATGCTTGCAAGAAAACGCCTTAATGATATCGGGAAAAACGGCTATTTCAACATGAGCTTTAAGACCCTTCAGCAGATTCTGGATCTTCCTGATGAAAATGTCACAAAGAATCCAGGACGCGACATCAAGGAACCGATTCTGAATGCGATTGCTGAAATCTCAGAGATGGAGAATGGAGATATCGTAATCGAGCCGATGTACAACACAAACGGCAACATCATAGAGTTCCTCGAAGAAGGCTATGCACGAATTTCGCTTCACAATGAATACCTGGAATATTTCGGAGACCTTGCAAAAACAAAGAAAGCCAAGATAGAGAATACCATGAAAAAACGAGAAGAGATTGCTGAGAAAGCAAAGATAAAAGCCCTTGCAAACAAGATCGAAAAAGACGAAAAAAGCAAGAAGTAATATTTTACGTGGAAGCTCTATACTATAAGAAAGAAAAAGTCATATTTTACGTGGGAAGGATGTCCAAAACCACGTAAAATATGCCCTTTTACCCCCAAATTTTGCCCAAATTCTAAGGATCTTTGCCTTTTTTCTTAATTTCTGAGCAGAAATACGATTTTTTTCCTCAAAAAGTCATATTTTACGTGGGAGATTTTCCGCTTTTTAAAATGTCATAATTCACGTGGATACCACGTAACTTGTTGTATTAAATAGAATTACACTGATAGATATATTTCAAAAAAAGTCATATTTTACGTGGGAAAAATCTTCAAAAAAGGGCTCAAAAATGTCTTCTTTCAGCCCTTAAATTTCTTCATGTAGAAACACCTTGAATTCCAGCTGAATTCTGCTTAAAAAAGTCATATTTTACGTGGGAGATTTGTAAAAATTAGCTGTAAAATCGCCCATTTTTCAAGGTTTCTCGCCTAAATTTCCCTATTTCTGGCCTAATTAGGAAGAGCTAACAGAAAAGAAATCGGTGTTTTTGGCATTTTGCAGGAAAAATTGGCTAAAAAATCGTTAAAAAAGGCCCTGAATTTGTAATATTTTACGTGGAAAAATAGGGCCTAAAGTCATAAACTACGTGGAAGATGTTCTAATTAACGTGGAATTTGGACTATTTTAAGTGGATTTTGTAATATTTTACGTGGAACAGAAACTATTCTAATTCTTGCTGTTATATATATTTAGCACTCTTTTAAATTCCCTAAGAGCTTATTATATAGCTTTTAAAGAGCTATATTAAATTCAGAGGGTGACGTATTGCAAATACGTCTAACCCGTTATAACTTAGAGTTAAGAAAAATTAGTTCAAATGGATACAGGGTGGGGACCAGATGAATCCAGAAGAAGCTAAAGAGAGTGCCAAGAGTCATCTCTTGGACTATCTTAACGCTAAAGGTATCAACACATCAACAAATTTCTCATGTTTAAATCCGTCTCATGATGATAAGCATCCAAGCATGTCATTTGATTCCAGAAGGAATCGATGTCACTGTTTTTCATGCGGTGTGGATTATGACATATTCGATGTTGTTGGCTTAGAAACAGGACTTACAGGAAAAGAACTGTTTGAACATGTTTACAGGCTTTATAACATAAGTGTTGACTACTCAGATTTTAATAAAAATCAAAACACTTCAAAATCCATTCCTCACCCAGAATCAAAAACTAAAATTGACATAAACAAAAAGTCTCATGATGAGAACCGTGAATCTCTTACAGAGTTCTTCGCAAAGTGCCATGCAGCTGTCGAAAAAACAGACTACTGGAAAAAACGAGGTCTTTCTAAAGCCATAGTTGATGCATACAATCTCGGCTATTGGGAAGAGAAAAAACGTTTTGTAATTCCGACAGGTGAATTCAGCTACAATGCACGGGCAACGTGGGAAGCAGACAAGAAAGAGCGCTATCTAAAGCCTAAAGGACAGTTTGAGCTCTTTAACCTGAAAGCGATTCCGTTTGCTGAACAGCCGGTTTTCATTGTGGAAGGTGAGTTTGATGCATTGAGCATCATAGAGGCAGGAGGAATTGCCGTAGCCCTTGGGTCAAGCAGTAACCTTCGCTTTATTGAGTTTCTGAAATCAAACAGACCAAAGTATCCGCTTATTCTTGCTCTCGACAACGATGAAGCGGGTAGGGTAGGGGAGGCAAAACTCTCTGACGAGCTGACAAAGATTCAAGTGGAGTTTGTTGATGCAGACATCACTGGTGAATTTAAGGACGCAAACGAAGCCTTAATAGGTGACAGAGAAGTCTTTATTCAGAATGTTTTGAATGCCCGTGACAATGTTCTTAGTCTTCTTGAAGAAAAAAGGCAGAAAGAAGAGCAGGCCTATTATCAGACCTCAGCGGTAAACGGACTTTCGGAATTTATTGCTGACATTGAAAAGCGTCATAACAAGGATTGTGTTTCAACAGGTTTTGATAATCTTGATGAGATTCTGGACGGAGGATTCTATCCGGGTCTCTACATCATCGGAGCTATTTCAAGCCTTGGTAAGACAACGTTTGCGCTTCAGGTTGCTGACAATGCAGCGAAGAAGGGGCAGGACGTTCTTGTGTTCAGTCTTGAAATGGGAAAGCAGGAGCTTATTGCAAAGTCCATAAGCCGCCTTTCATTCCAGAAATGCAAGAACTGGGGAAGTGACCTGGACTTTGCAACGACGACGCGAAACCTCATGAACGGAAAATCACTGGATTCGAAAGAGCGTGTTGATTTCTTGAATGAATGTATAAAAGGCTATGCTGATTATGCGGGACGCATTTTCTATCACATCGGTATTGGTGATATCGGAGTTGAAAAGATAAAGGCAGTTATTGCCCGTCACATAAAGATTACGGGTAGAAAACCGCTTGTCATCATTGACTACCTCCAGATTATTGCGCCTTTTGATATGCGGGCAACGGACAAGCAGAATACGGACAAAGCTGTAGTTGAGCTCAAACGCGCAAGCCGTGACTATGATGTTCCGATCTTTGCAATATCTAGTTTCAACCGTGAAAATTATACAAGTCCTGTAAACATTGCAAGCTTTAAAGAGTCAGGAGCCATTGAATATACAAGCGATGTACTCATGGCTTTGCAGTTTAAGGGCATGGATTATCTGAAAAAAGAGGACGGGAAGTACGAGGATGAAAAATCCAGAACAGCCCGAATAATTCAGCTCAGAAACGAACAGGAAAAGAACGCTGAAATTCCGGGAAAGGCCCAGGAACTTCAGCTTAAGATATTAAAAAACAGAAACGGCCGGAAGGGTGGGGTAGACCTGGAGTTCCATCCGATGTTCAACTGCTTTGAGGTTCCGAAGCAGAAAGCGACCGGAGACGGCTGGACTATAAAGTCCCGGAAGTAGGAAAAAGTTGGGAGGGGAATTGAAAACTAAAAAAGTCTTGATACTGTTAGTTCTTAGTCTGTTTTTAGCAGGTTGTAAATCTGCAGTATTCAAAACAAGCGAAAAAAATCTTGAACTCAGGGGAAACCCGACAACAGGCTACACCTGGATTTATACAGTCGGTGATGATTCAGTAATTCAGGTTGATGAAGATGTTAAGTATCTTGGTGATAATGGAATTGTCGGAGCCCCAAGTCTTTTTACTTACACAATCAAATCTCTAAAACCCGGTAAAACAGATCTTAAGTTTGAATATAAGCGGCCATGGGAAGATAAAGTCGCGGAAGAACTTCGTTTCTTTGAAGTGACTGTAAAAAATAACGGGAATATTTCATTGGCAGAAAAGAATCCTTCGGAAATAAAACTTTCCTACAAGTCGGTTTCTATGGCAGAAGGTATAAGGCTGTTGGAAGCAGATAAGAATTTTATTCTCCTGGATGTAAGACGACCGGATGAATTTGCAGCTGGACACATTCCTGGTGCAGTACTTCTTGTGAATGAGACAATGACAAAGGAGAATACCGCAGAAGTTCTCCCAGATAAATCGCAGAGGATATATGTTTATTGCAGATCCGGGAGACGGAGCAAGGAGGCCAGCCAGAAGTTGGTGGACTGGGGGTATTCTGCTGTAATTGAAATTGGTGGAATTATCGAATATAAGGGAGAAATAGAAAAGTAAAACACAGTGACGTTCAGTGTCACCCACATAGTATATAATTATGTCATACTACTTAAGGGGGCAGATATTGAAAGTTTACCTTAGCGGAAAAATTACCGGGGATTCTGATTACAGAAAGAAGTTCGAGGCTGTTCAGAACGAGCTTACAACTTACGGATACGTGGTTTTTAATCCTGCAGTATTACCTGACGGATTTGAATATGAAGATTATATGTCGCTTGATTTATTGATTCTTTCCCGTTGTGATGCAATTTATCTTTTACGTGACTGGAAAAACAGTCCTGGAGCAAAGCGCGAGTTGGAAGAAGCTAAGCGTTTAGGTTTACAGATTCTTGATGAAGAAGCGATAAAAATCCGCAGGACTTTAAATCAGATTTGTGAAGACACGGTATCGTTATTGGAAGGTCAGATGGATTGTGAGGAAAACAATCTGTGGGCAAAGGATTTGAAGTTGCTTACTAATGAAATCCAGAGCAGACTGAGACTATTCGATCTTTCGAAAGATGAAGAAACAAACTTGCTGGAGATTTATAATTCATTTGATGCTGATAAGAAGAAGCTGTTTTATGAAGATTTTATTTCAGACAGCGATAAATTAATAGAATATGACCTTATGGAAAAGATGGAAGGGGATGATTTTGAAGAAAAAATCCGTCTTTCTCAGGTTTATAAGGCATCGGCAGATATTATGGCCTTGTTTGAACCGCAGAATGCAGCATTGCAGTCTGCTTAACCTTATTTTACAGAAATAATTGTTCCGTCAAATACTTTCTTTATAAGATGAACTGAAAGTGGAATCTGGTAGTCGATACTTTTTAATATAAGCTGCTCTTCTTGGGAGTATTTTATTTTGTCTTCGGTGTACATTACGCCTGTCGTATCGTTTATTGCGATATGCATATTGAGAGAAGAAATGAACTTATACGACCATCCGGGCTTCTGTTCCATACTTATAAGTAACACTCTAACTGATTTTTGATGGAAAATCTGTATAAAACAAAGGTTCATAAAAATAATTTTTGATAATTGTGACATGGGATGTCACTGAAATTACAGAAACCGTGGTATAATAGAATTATGTCAGAAAGAGAAGATAAGATTAAAACACATCGTATTATTCAGATCGATGAAGACATCCGTTCTGGTATGTATCCGAGTGTTCAGTATTTAGTTAAAAAGTATGAGGTCAGTAAACGCACAATTCTCCGTGATATTGAGTTTTTACGAGACAGATACCAGGCTCCGCTTGAATGCGACAAAGTTCACAAGGGATACTATTATACAGACCCAACGTTTGCAATAAAGAACGTGCTTCTAACAGAAGGAGACCTTTTTACTTTCAGTACGGTAATGCACCTTATGGAGCAGTACAAAAATACACCTCTGGAAAATCAGTTCCGCCATATGATGGAAAAAATCAGTGGTCTATTGCCAAACCAGGTAAGCGTTGATTCCGGTTTTTTGAACAAGGACATCAGCTTTATAAGTGATCCGCTTCCTAGTATAGAAGAAGGGGTTTTTGAGAATATCTTTGATGCTATAAAGACCCGACGTGTATTGAAATTTGATTACCGGTCAGTAAGCAGTCAGGAATATAAACCAAGGATATTGAATCCTTATCATGTATTATGCCAGAAGGGAAACTGGTACGTATTTGGTTTTGACCAGAAGGCTGAAGAGAACCGTATTTATGCTCTTTCACGTTTCAAGAATCCAAAAATTACGTCTGAACAGTTTAAGATACCTGAAGGTTTCGACATCAGTAAGGAAGTTGATTTAAGTTTCGGAATCTGGCACAACACAGGAGATCCGGAAGAATATGAACTTCTTTTTGATGCAAGTCTTGCCAATTACATTATGGAACGAGAATGGCACAAAGGTCAGGTAATGGAGCAGAAAGAAGACGGAACTGTGTATTTGAAGTTCTCTTCTAATCAAAGGCCACAGGTTATGAGCTGGGTTCAGGGATTTGGTCCAGCTGTAACAGTGCTTGGACCGGAATCATTGAAGAATGAAATCCGTCAAAATGCAGAAAAGGTTTTGCAGAAATATAAGTAGGGCAGCAAATGAGTGAAACGGTAGATATCTTTCAGGTCTTAAAGGATTTGAATATTCCGTTTGAACTACAGGAACATAAGGCGATATTTTCTGAAGAAGATTCAAAGGATGTTGTTATTTCCCTAGAAGGAACGGACGTAAAGAATCTGTTTGTAAAAGATAAAAACAAGAATTACGGTCTTGTCAGTATGGATTTACATAAGAGGGCAGACCTTAAGAAGATTGCGGAGCAATTTGGATTTGGCCGTTTGAGTTTTTGTAATCCGGATGAACTTATGCACTATCTGAATATTACTCCGGGTTCTGTAACGCCGCTTTGCATTATGTTTGATACAGAAAAGAAGGTAAAAGTCCTTTTTGATGACAACTTTAAAGGAAAGAAGGTGATAATTCATCCTTTGAGGAATACCGCATCAATCAGTCTTACCTTTGAAAATCTGAAACGGTTTACGGAACATTTTGGTCATACATGGCAGCTTGGTGATGTTTATAAAGAGGAAGACTAAATATATGAAAGAGTACAAATTTTATGGCTGGAAGACTGCGGATTGCAAGCCAGTTGATTCAGCTTATGAAGCAATAGAAAATCCACGTCATTTATATGACATTCTAAGCGAAATATGGTGTGCTGAAACCTGTGCTCCCAGAATGAGAGAAAACTGGACTCGCGAGAATCAGACACTCGGACAGTGTTCAATTACGGCTTTTCTTGCTCAGGATATCTTTGGTGGGAAAGTATACGGAATCTTGAGGGAAGGCGGAAATTATCATTGTTATAATGTAGTAGGTGATTGTATATTTGATCTTACAAGTGAGCAGTTCGGGGACGAAAAGCTCTGCTACGAAAACAACCCCGAGCAATTTCGCGAGGTTCACTGGCAAAAAGAAGAAAAACATCAGCGATATAATTACTTGAAAGCAGAATTATTGAAAAAACTGGAGGAACTATAAATGTCAGAAGAAAAACGGGAAGTAAAAATCCATGGTATATATAAGCACTTTAAGAACAAGTATTACATTGTTGAAGATGTAGCGTACCATTCAGAAACACAGGAAGAATATGTTGTTTATAGACGGCTCTATGGTGATAATTCGCTTTGGATTCGGGAGAAAAAACAATTTTTGAGTGAAACGGATCACGGCAAATACCCTGACGTGCAACAAAAGTGGCGATTTGAGCTTGTAGAAGATATAAAGTAGAAAATACAATGCTGATGATAGCTCAGCATTGTATGTGAACAATTCAGGTCTAATATTAGGCAGATAATGAAGATCTTTTGAATACAACAAAGACGACATATCTAAAATCAGCTTTTTTGAATTCAGCTTCATGAAGTTTCTGTTCTTTTGTCCAACTGATTAAAAGGCTTAAAGTTCCGGCAAGAAGGGCAGCAGTAATTACAATTGGTAAGCAAAGAATGTCTGTTATGACAGCAATTCCGATTGCCATAGTTGCAGCGAAAGGCAGACTAAAAGTGAATATATCATTCATTTTATGATTCTTTGATTTTGATACATCTTTTGTCCAGTTTGCAACATAAACAGACAAAACCATAACAGATACAACAATGAAAATTGTAATTAAGCTTTCCATAAAGGACTCCTTTTGACCGTATAACGGTACTTTTTTACTTTATTATAATATACAAGGGTGACATAGAGTGGCACCGCACTCATATTATTTGAAAATTTGTTCGGGGGGAATGGGTGTGTTATTTTCGGGGTGAAATTTAGCTCCCCGGCTGATATTCATGGAAAAATGACCAATCCCGTGGTAAAATAGAGTTATTATTTTCTATATTAATTGGATGAGATAATGAAAAAAAGCGTTTTATTAGTTTTTACCACAATTTTACTGCTTTTTAGTTGCTCAAAAAAGCAAGCTGTAAATACAACTGTGGGGATTCATGTTACGGATTATGCCGGAAGAGACATTACTTTAGAAAAACCTGCTGAAAGAATAATTGTAATGGCCGATAATGCTTTTCAGATTGTGAAAGAATTAGGAGCCGTTGATAAGGTTGTAGGACTTGATTCTAAAACTAAAGGATACTGGAATCTGTATCTAATGAGAGAGACAAATCCTGAACTTGCGGATTTACCAGATTTAGGAAAAACAAAGAGTCCAAACTATGAACAGATTCTTTCCTTAAATCCAGATTTGATACTTCTTAAGGGTAATAAAGATGCAGCTGATATTTTGCAGTCTAAAACGGGCATTCCTGTTGTTACTGTTGTTTCTAAGAGTGGTTATGATTTTGAAATCTACAGTTTAATTGGAAAAGTACTTGGAAAAGATAAAACTGCTGATATTGTTATCAAGGAATTAAATACTCAAAAAGAAAAACTTGAATCACTTCTAAATGCTGTCCCTGATAATCAAAAGAAATCGGCATATATCGTTGTTCAGAATTCAAAAGGAAACTTATTTAGAACTCTAAAAAATGCAGATTCTTTGAGTTTATCTAATATTTCAAATGTAGCTGCTTTAGCAAGTAAAGTCGATGAGTGGGGTTTTGCAGAAGTTTCTAAAGAAGAGTTTTTGAATTGGGAACCAGACTTCATTTTTCTTGATGAACCAGTGTCTCCAACTTCTATTTCAAAACAAAATCTTTTAGATGATAGCACCTATCAATTCTTGAATGCAGTAAAGAATAATCAGATATTTGTGACACATTCTTTTTCATGCCCTAAGGATTATGTATTTGTCATTTCTGAAGCTTATTACTATGCTCATATAGCGTATCCAGAAATACTTTCAGAAAAAGAATATAAGGCAGCAATAAACAGTATTTTTGAAAAAACATATGGACTCAAGAATTACTATGAAGACTGGGAAAAAACTCACAATTAAAATTGTGGTCTTATTTGTAATACTAATTCTTTCTTCCCTTATTTCAATTTGCCTGTTTCCGACAAGACTTAATTTTGCAATGGATAAGAGCAGATTGATTCATGTACTATTAAATATCCGCCTCCCCGAAATAATGATTGCAATAACGGCAGGAAGCTGTCTTGGGCTTGCAGGTGCAATCATGCAGATTATTCTTGATAATTCTCTTGCATCTCCTTTTACGTTGGGGATATCAGCTGCATCCGCTTTTGGTGCTGCAGTAGCTATTTGCATGGAGTTAAATCTAGGAATCTTGCG
>Ga0256404_1004796_pt1 | contig 24893 bp, 30 predicted proteins | sample RumenRJG_01DNA_FD_185990 | JGI IMG/M metagenome (GOLD analysis project Ga0256404, IMG submission 185990) | Bovine rumen microbial communities from Lethbridge, Alberta, Canada - RJG_01 | ecosystem: Host-associated > Mammals > Digestive system > Stomach > Rumen | place: Canada: Alberta | collected... | reverse complement strand
AGCCAGACAGCTGCTGTTTGCCACAAAAGAACGTGCCGGCAGTATGGGACTGCCAATTGTCGGTTTGCTGGTTGACAAGGGCAACCCGATAGGCGAAGCACTCTATGCCTCTCTGGGATTCCGATATGTGAATGACTGTTCATGGGGAGGACATTCCATGAAACATCTGGTTTTATAAAACGAAAAGGAACAGCAACCTTTCTGATGCTGTTCCCTTTATGTTTTCCTAATTGTCTCGTTCACGATGTAAAGGTAAGAAGAAAATTTATATCGCAAGCGATTTAATTCAAACATTAAGTATGTTTAACGAAATATCGTGCACGATATAAAACCTGCTACACTCTTCATTCAATCCAAGAATAGGCAAATTAACATCAGATGTAGTGGATAATAGAGATAGAAACAATACTTCTGCCATTTTCCCCTAATGAATCCTCTATTACCATTGTAACAAAGACAAGATAGAATACCTAAAAATGTGCCGATAACTCCATATTCTATCAGGAAAGGAAAGCCAAAAAGAAGATTGAAGACCGGTTTATCCCTGAATAAGAAGAACACGACCATCAATCCTATACCATGCCATGAATAATCAGTGTTAATCCAAGTGGCAATAAGGCTCATTATAATTGGTGGAACGGTCAACAGCCAAGAGCCTTTGAAAAACCTGTCGGTCAAATAGACGGCAATCAGCCCAAACAGCAAAGTAAACAGAACGTTATGACTGTCGCACTGTCCCAACAGATACCAGGGAATCTCAGAAAAAACAGCAAAGATGAACAGAACCGTCATATACCTTAATATATTTTGGGTATGAAAGAAACCTTCAATAGCCAAAAAGGCGAAGATGGGGAAGGCCAGACGGCCAACCCCTCTGAGGACATCATACAGCCATTGGTCTTGCATGCCCATATGTCCTGCCATGACATAGAGCGCCACATGGTCAATGGTCATGGAAATTACCGCGATGACTTTCAGCGCACTGCCGCTGAGACACTTGAAATTGGAAAGATCATGGTTCATTTGCGTTTCCTCTTCTTGCACAACAGGCTCACAGCCGTCCTGATACCGGCTTCGAGTGCAAGATTTGAGGAAACAACCCTTTTCGATTCACGGGTCAGTCCGTCCTTCCTCCTGATGACAACGGCGTAATAGTCACCCACCTCACCAAAGAACACGTCCCGATAGACCAGGACATCCATTCTCTTCCGTCTGCTCAGCCAAGCCTGGATTTCCTGCAACGAAGGAGCTGAGACCAAATCAGGCTCTTTCAGCCCGTTGTAGTCCTCAAAAGCAGAACACTCTTCATCACAAAGGACACCTTTGCTGTATTTGGCAAACACAGGTTCGTGGAAGCCGATTTCCCTGACCTTGTTTGCAAGGTCAATATCGGCGATGGGTAAGATTGATTTCATTTTCATCCGTCTCATCAGCATGTCAAGAATAGGACAAGTCCTTTCGATAGTAGAAATTTTCCAGATTTCGGCACTCGGACCCTGACAACTGATTGTGTCTGATATTTAATTATGAATTAATATGGTCAATAATATATATTTAATCGGTCCTCGCTGAAGTCAAGGGATGTTCCCAGTCAATGACACCATTTATCTCTGCCGCCAGCTCTTTTGCGACAGGGCGAAGACCATCGAGCAATTCCTTTTCCCTTTTCCTTGACCTTCTGCCGGAAGCCTCATAGACGATCTTGCTCAGATAGGCATCGTAGGTGATGGCAAAGTCATCATCCGCAATATGCGGGAAGAAGTTCACAGCCACCTCGTATCTGATATTCCCGCTTTCCGACTCGGAGACCAGCAAGACAGACACCCCATGACGTTCTTTGCTATTGAAAAGGCATTCAGCCTTGAAATACTGTTGATAGACGTTGATTGTTGCCATAAAGAATTACGTATAAGTTAAAGAAGTTCTACGGCAGCATCCAGCTGGCTTCTGATTTCCTCTTCGGTTTTTCCAAGCTTCCCAAGAACGTCATCCCTCAGAGAGTTTAGCTTAGCTTTCACAATACTATTGAGTGCGAAATCCTTATTAAACACATTCTCATCATCGATGTCAAAATTCCTGGAGAAAAGATAGTCCATAGACACCGATTGGGAATAGAAAGCCAGCAAAGACAACAGCAAGGGGGAAAGAACATTCTCACCTTTTTCCACCCGGCATATCATCAGCTGGGTTGTATTCAGCTGTTTTCCAACCTCTGTCTGTGTCATACCGAGACGCTGGCGAATCAGTTTGAAACGTCTGCCCAGCTCCTTCATGTCGATAACTTTCTGTATTTCTTCCATTTTGATATATCAATTTTGATGCAAAAATAATTGTTTTCTTTGAAAATAGAGAAAAATATAGAAGAAAGTTAATAAAAACACATGGATTTGTTTCATTATCAGGCAGACAAATAGAAACCCGAACCAGATTTATCCGATTCGGGTCAGCTATTTATTCACTTTTCTGAGACTTTCCGAGCAGTTCCTGTATCATCTGGTCAATCTCATCATTGACACGTTTGAAGTTTCGGTTCAGCATGATCTCCTTTTCCTTTTCCGAGGCGAAGGCATATTTCTTGGGCAGTTCAACATAGAAGGATTCCTCTTGTTTTATTTTCTCCATGTCAAAGTTCGTCTTGCAGAAGTATTTTGTCGTCTTGAACTCTTCCGATTCCTCGATATTGATGCCATTGAGAGCGTTCATGTCCGTCGGCGTGAAGTCACGGGCAGCCTGTCCGGCCAGCCATCCCGTCGCCATGTCCGCAATCTTTGCAGCAGGTACCAGGTAATCCATCTTCTCAGAAATAGAGGTGGAAACCTTCTGGTCATTGATGGTGATGGACTTGGATGTCTGCTTAGCCTTTCCGAACACGTCATTCTGTGCCCATTCCAGCGTTTCCTTGTTGCGTGCTGCGCCCATGAAGATATTACCGCAGGTGGTAATGATCTTCTGCATACCGTTCTTTCCGTAGTCAGCTTCCAGCTGCGGCAGTTCCTGGAATCCCAGTGTCACAGCCACCTTGTTGGAGCGGGCCGTACCGATCAGACGGTCAATCTTATGGAAGTACAGTGTAGGCAGCTCATCGACGATGATGGAGACAGGAAGGTTTCCCTTGCTGTTGACACGAGTCACCAGACGGTTCAGGATCAGGGCGTTCAAAGAGCCGATTACCTGTTCCTTCTCAGGGTCATTGGCGATGACAAGGTAAGAAGGATGCTCCCGGTCGGAAATCTTCAGGTCGAAGTCGTCTCCGGTAAATACCCAGTAGGCTTCAGGTGACACCAGACGGGCAGCGTTCACACGGAGAGTTCCAACCATACCTTCCAGCTGATCCATGGCCTTGTTCTGCCATGCCGACTGGAACGGAGCCATGAGAGACATGATTTTCTCGTCCTGCATAAGGATGTCAAAGACCTCCCCATACGACCTGCCCAAGAATGACAACACATGAGGCATGTCCGAGTATTCGCCGGTAATCGTGTCCGGCTCCACCTCATTGCCAAATTCATCCTCGTACCATGATTTCTTGATGACAACCAGATTACCGTTGATGTCAGTATAGCTGAAATCATTCAGGTCCACGAACATTCTGTCATCATCCGTTGACACGTTGTTGCCTGAAACATCGACAAAGTCAAGGACAACCTTACCATCCTTGTCGATGGCCTGATAGTCCGACCAGTTACGTATGATGATACGCAGTTTCTGACCCTCCCAGAGAATGAACCTCTTCAGTTTCTTCCCGTCCTTGTAGCCAGTTGGATGGAAGTTGACGAAGAAATAGATGATTGAAGCCAGGAAGTTCTCGGCTGAGTTCTGGAAGAAGGCCTCCGAACCACCTTTCTTGTCGCCGCCCTTGTTCAGGGAGGCCAGCAGTGTTGCTGCCGTCTCAGAGGCACCAGCAAGGTCAGGAATGTATTTCCGTTGAATCGGATTGATACGGTTCGAATATTCCACATCCGTAAAGTTCACGATGTTGAAGGCACAGTTCTCCGGCAGATGGCCGTATCTCTTGTTCTTGCAGTACTGGTAGAACAGGTTCTTCGCCAGCGTCGGGAACTTATAGTCATACACCATCATGGCAAAGCCCTTCGCCGCGTGTTGCCTGATGAAAGGGTCAATGATGCCGAAAGACTTACCCGATCCGGGAGTACCAAGGACGATGGTGGCACGGAAGGGATTGATAATGTTGATCCATCCCTTGTGCATCTTCTTCTTGAAGTAATAGACCATCGGGATATTCACTGAGTATTCGTTCTCGTTCTTCTCCTCAGACTGTTCAAAGGACTCGTTCTCGAAATTGAATCTGTCATCACCCAGTTTGTAGTTATAGTACCGTGCGATGCCATCCAGACCCTGATGTACGAGCATCGTTCCGATGACAGAAGTAAGCGCATAGATAACCCTGTTGGCCGGGAATCCACCCATATAGCCTCCCCACATACCATTGTGAACGACCATGCAGACAATGATCATGGCAAAGCCGGCAATCACTGGGTATAGCACCATCGTCTTCAAGTTGAATTTCAGGCTTTTCTTTGCCCTGGTTCCTATACAGGTCACGCCAATACAAATCAGTTCAATAAACTTACATGACAGCACGCTGTTGAACACCTGGAATCGTGCTATCAGTTCAAGAATGAAACCGGTCACCTTATTGTCAGCCGTTACCGGGAGGTTCATCACCAGTTCCACAATCAGGAAGATGTATATACAGCTCCTGAACAGATTATATATCTGCTGTTGCTCTTTGGTTTCTTCTGTACCCATTTTTGTGAAAAGTAATGAGGGCTGCCATAGGAACATGCCATGACAGTCCTCTCATGAAGCAAAAGAAAATGATTTATCTCAGTCTCAATACTGGCCGTACCATTCCCGGTGTTGTCTTGACGGTCGATGTGACATAGCCGTTGTTCAGGCTCACGGAGAGATAGTACATCTGCTCACTCTCCGATGATGATCCATCCTGTGAGGAACTAACATACTGGCTGGTGGAGAACACGTCACCTTTGACCATCTTCATGGATGCCGTGACAGTCGGGAGGTTTTCAGACAAAGCCCTCAGTTCTCCTGCCGACGGCAAAGCCCACCCGGAAACTGGCGAGGTATAACGCCTCACTGCTTCCACGGCAGGGCTGTGGATGTCCGAGGCCATGATGGCAGCGGTATTCTCCATCCCGCATTTGCTGTATGCGTCATTGACAACGCTGGTGACGGTACCAAGAGAGTCTGAGAACTGCCAGCTGCCCAGCTCCTTAAGACCGACTACGAGGGCCGTGTCCCTGTTCACGTAAAAGACAATTCCCACAGCCAGATGTTCCTTTCGGTCATAGCCGCTGGGAGTAATCACCGTGTTATCCGAGAGAAGGACGCTGCCCACCTTGATGCTCCTGTCATAGATGTCCGTATGCTCCTCGCAAGAGGACAGGCCCCATAGCGATGACACGGCAACAGCCAGCATCACTGCACTATGAAAGGGCCGCTGATGGAAAAACGATAATGGTTTCATATTAGAATGGGATTTTTAAACCGATTAGTAAACCGTTCCTGAAGGTGTCCCCGTGGAAGAAGCTCACCTGGTTCTTCTGGATGACGGAGAACTGCACCCTGTTCGGGAACACGTAGTTATATTCTAGGCCTCCTTCCACGGCAAGGAAGTAACTCCCTGTATGGGCACCGCACTCAGGGCCAAAGCGGAATCTCAGCGTAGAGTTCTTGAACCTTTTGAGATTCTTCTTGTACAGGATTCCACCTCCCCAATAGTAGTCTTTCTTGAACATGTCCCGGCAGATCAACCCACACCTGGGGTCACGATGCCACCGGTCGCCCACCTCTGCGAACACCTCTACGGCATCCGTATAGGACAGTTCATGCTCATAGCCCAGCGTGGCATTGAGCGTGCTGTTGAAGAGGAATCCGCCGTTAACGTTGAAAAACTGGTCACCGTCCCCAGCGTGAGCCGTCATGACACACAGCAAGGACAGTCCAGCCAATAATATCTTTCTCATACCTATCTGTTCATGTTAAAAGGTAGTAAATTCAGGAATCTCTCGTCGAAGCAGTCCGCGTTCAGGATGTCCTCATACTCGATGGGGATGTAGATTACACGCCCGGAAATCTGGTCTTCGGAAATCTCCAGGCGCAGTATTTTCTCGTTCGGGAACGTCAGCTTGTTGATGACGATGACATTGCGGTATGCCTTTTTGAAGCTCTTCGCCGTATTCAGGGAATACACGGGAGTCAGTTCGATGGTCTGTGAGTTGGTCGCCTTGGCCTCCTTCTTGTCCGTCAGCTTGATCCGCAGTTCGTCGATGTCATATTTGATCTTCGTCTTATTGTAAAGGGAGAAGTCGATGAAGAAATAGTCATTGATGGTGTAGATATTGTTCACCACCGCCCTGATGCCGTATGCCGAGTTATGGATGTTGTTGAATTTCTTCCCACTCCCGTAGATGGCCCATGCGTAGTTGGCCATCTGAGCCTCCGGCATCAGCACATCGGGGTTCTTGTACTGTTTCATTTCCTCCATGGTGATATGATACACCGAGTTCGCCTTGGCCGGTCCCGATGTGTAAACCACATCAAACTGAGCCATGTGGCGTTCCCCGATTACTGTAATGGTTCCTGCCATCTCATTATTATACATACGACCTGCCGGTTTGATACGCACGATATTGTCGGCGCACTGGTTTCCCACGATCTTGTTCGTCGAGATGTCCACGAGCTTGATGTTCTCCGGCATGATGACATGCGTAGTGACCTCCTCGTTCACGAGGATGATGTTCTTTCTGAAGGGACTGTCATAGATATATGACTGAGCCTTGTCCATGTTCCTGACATAGCGTACCTTCGCCGTGTCAGCCTTGATTTCCCCATACTTTTTCTGTGCAGAGACCTGAGCGGTCAGTGTGCAGAGTGCCACAAGTGCAAAAAAGAATCTTTTCATTGTATTACTGTTTTATGATGATTATATTAGTTCCCAGACAAGGCATCCGCATTGATCAGGTAGACGATGGTGTTATACTTGATTTTCGCCTTGTTCTTACGGATATTGCCGGATATGGCATTGGAGGCAGACTGGTACATGTTCTGCAATGCCTGGAGTGCGATGGCCTCTCCGCTCAGCTCACTGTCATAGCCCCCGTTGAAGGAGATATTGTTCTGCATGGCCTGTGCCCCGGCATCCTTCATCATATCCCTGAAAGCAGACTCCGGGACATAGAAGCCCTCCATGCCGTCATTGTCATACACAGAGAGGTTCACCTTCACGAACTTGTCCTTCACGAGGATGCTGGTGATGGTAGCCATGACGCGCTGCTGTCCGAAGCCGGTGACGATGCCGTACAGGTATGTTCCCTTCTTCAGCTTCACGTTCTTGATCATCACGTCGTCGAGCAGCTTGAATCTCAGACGGGTTCCCTCATGTGCCTTGGTCGTCTTGTCAATCATGGCCTTGATAAGTGGTTCGTCCACCTCCTTCTGCTGGTCGATGGTGTTGAACTTCTCGGCGCCAGCGTCAGCCACCTTCTTAACAATTTCCGGCTTTTCAGTCTTTGCCTTTTTCTCCTTCTCGGCCTTGATTCTCTCAGCCTCCTTGCGTCTGGCTTCCTCTTCGGCCTTGGAAGAACTGCCGAAAGACTCCTCGAAGGCTCTCTGCCTTGCCCGGCTTCTGTTCTGGATGTTCTCCAGCTCACGGGCATAGTCGTCCATTTCCTCCTGACGGGAAGAACCTCGGCTTCCGCTGCCATAAGAAGAACTGGAGCCACCCCGACCTTGATAGGAGTTGATATGCTTGCGTGACTCGGCAAGGCTCCGTTCCAGGTCTTCCAGTTCCTTGCGCTTCTGCTCTCGTCTGGCATTCTCCGCGTCAATCCGGTTCAGTTCCTGTTCACCGTAGCCGCTCAGGGTACTGTCCTTCAACTCCTTGTCATCCCCCAAGGCACCGATGGCCGTATAGGCTCCGTCCTCACTGAAGCGCTTGCTCATCTCAGTCATCTTGTCACCCATTTCCTGATTGGCGGCATCCGGCAGTGACATGTTGATGTTATCAGTCACCACGCCTGATTTCGCCTTGTCATCGCCGCCTCCGAACAGGTTCGTCAGCGTATATCCCAGAAAGACCAGGGGAAGGAACACCACCAGAGGAAGGATATACTTCGGCTGTTTGAAATTGATTTTCTTCATAATTATCTTTTTTCTAAGTTATTCACGATCAGTTCAAGCTGCCTGTGCTTGATGATGATTTGCAGGGAGTCATCATGTGACTTCACGGGGACACGGATGAGGGAGTCAAGTTCCTGTTTCAGTGCCTGTCCTCTCATTGTCAGTCTCTCTACCTGAGACAGTTGGTAGGCTTTGGCATCCTGTATCCGCTGTAGTCCCTGGAACATCGGGTTCACCTCAGCGATACCGTCAATGACGTTCATTTCAGGTTCATCATCACCCGTGAAGGTCATGACAGAGCCGATAATGAGTAGCAAGAACAAAGTTCCCACAGTGACGGCAGCCGTACGCCCTCTGTTCTGTTCCGCCCACCTGTTTGCCTTTTCAATGCGTTCCCGGCATCGGGTCTTCTTGAACAGATACCAGAGAAAGAGTCGGAACATCCTTGTGTGTCTCGATTCTCCTGCCTTCTTTTTCCTACTGAATAATCCCATAGCATCAGTAATCCAAGTCTTTATTCTCCAAAGTCCTCCAGTTGACGATGAGCAGTCCGTGAGGGTTGTTCTGGGTCCGTGGCACGTTCTGAATTTCCCCGACAGTCACGATGGAGCGCTTCATGTCCCTCGAACGCCGTTTGATCAGCTGTGTCCCGTAGTAGGTGAACTTTCTCTCGTGCTCATTGAGCTGGATGGAGTCGCAGATGATGGTACAGACAGCAGAGGAAGATATCACGTCCGAGTAGAAACCGTTTTCCTCCATGGCCTGTTTCTGCTTCATGGCCGTACCGTCGGCCATGTACATGGCCTTTCCCAGCGTCCATTTGATGTAGTCGTCATCGGGAGGGAGGTTAAAGAAATACTGGTGGAAGAGCTGTATGTGCGCCTTGGCCTCCATGACGAAGTTCGCCTCCTGTTTGCTCCGTTCCGCCAGGAAAGGGATGTCACCGTCGATCACATATATCTGACTTCTCTCCTCAGTCACCAGCTTTGCGCAATAGAATACTGTAAAGCCGCAGATGATGACGCAGCCTGTGATGGTCATAATGACAGTCATCAGGGCCAGCTTTGTCTTTTGTTCTAAACTCTGTATCAGCATGGCATTATCGCTTTTGTTTGTCGAAGGCTTTCGTCCCTGAGGATAACTGTCCGTTGAACAGGTTGAGAATGCGTGACTTCAGCATAACCTTGTCATCAGAAAGGAAACCCACTTCCAGGCCGTACATCTTATAGCCACAAAACATCTTGGGGCGTGAGGATTTCACGCGGCACAAGTCACCCATCTTGGATTTCAGTTCCTGTTTCATAGCGTCGAAGTTCTCCTTGATGAAGAAGAGGGAGGAAAAGATGGTCACTTCATCCTCACCATCGTTCACAGCCTTGATCAGGCAGGCGCGAATACATGTTAGGTTCTCCCTGACGTTCGCGTTTGAAAATTCATAGTTTCTCATTACATTGTCATTTATGGTTTGTGAAGTCTATGGGGACGTGCCCCATAGACCTGAAGATTCATGTTCCCGGACTCGAATAAGAGGGAGACTGTCCCGTTTGCCTTTTCAGGCTGCTGTTGTAGATGGACTGGCTCATGGAAGAAGCCGTTGACACGGCTGCACCGCCGATGGCCACGCTCCCTTGTCCCACGACGGGAGCCACCACGCTGCCAGCCGCCACGGCACCTGAGACAGCACCTGATACGGCACCAGCAGCCACGCCACCTGCTGCACTGCCAGCACTTGAACTGACACCGCCTGGAATCAGCCATGATGCCACTTCCGGAACAAAGCGGATGACATAGGCACCCACCAGCATTCCCATGGCATACATGCAGTTGGAACCGATACCCTGCAGGCCGAGAGTGCCTATCTGGCTCCATGAGTTCACCTCGCCCTGCAAGAGCTTCCCGTATGCCGTAATATCCTCCTGAAGGTTGTATAGCAGGATAAAGTCTATATAGTACAGGCACATATATACCACGAATCCCCATAGGGAAAGGGACAGGTATTTCGAGATCCACTGAGACCAGGCATTGCTCCACGGCGGCACTATCGACATGGCGAACATCACTGGGGCGAACACCCCGAGAATCGTCAGGAAGATACGTTGTGCCACCAGCATCCCGTAGTAGCTCATCTGGAAGATCAGCTCACCGATGAAACGTATCACGTCATTGATCCATTCCGAAACTTTTGTCTCCGCAGCCACGGCAGCCCTCTGGGCATAGTTGTTGATGGTCTCGCCAAGGTTCTCCATGCTGTAAATCAGCTTGTCCCACCAATGGGCATCCTCACCGATGGCCTGTATCTGCTTAGCTGTCTCTATACTGTCCTGTACCTCCCTCAGCCTGTCGAGGTAGGCCGCCTGTTTCTCAGCCACCTTCCTCTCCAGAGCAGCCACCTCCTTGTTCTTGGCCACGGCCATGGCCTTTGTCGCTCCCTCCAGGGCCTTTCCCGGTCGCTGAAGCTGCGTACATATCCATGAGCTGGAAGTGATACACATCGACAGTCCGACGATGCGCAGCAGTTTCATCACATCGACAGCCCTGCGTCCAAGCATCATCATCCAGCACTCATAGGAGCCTACACAAAGGGCGAGGCACAGGCCGATGACACGGGCATAGCCGATGGCACTGCCGAGAATGGCAGACTTGGGAAAGCTTTCCATCGCCACCAGCAGCTTGTCAAGGCTCTCGTCAATGGAAGGCAGTCCCATTGTCAGGAAGAGGTCAGAGACACTCAATAATAATCCTGTCATAAGCATTATACTGTTTTTTATTTGTAATAGGCCTGAGCCATTCCCACGAGATGGGCTACGCGGCTCACCAGTTTCTCCATATCGGATTTCGCCTCCTGATAGGCTTTCTGCCGTTTCGCATTCTCCAGTTCATACCCGGCACCTTGCCGGTGGATGTATTCAATGTTCCGGCAGATGATGTCGTTCTGCCTGGAAAGCTGGGTTACCTGATAATTCAGCTTCCCCTTGCTTTTCTGCTGACAGAACAGCAGGCCTTCCGAAATGCTCTCCTGCATCCTGTTGAAGTCATCCTTGAAGGAAGAATAGACCAGGTCAACATTCCTGTCGGCGGCACGCTCCACCTCCTCCTGATGCAGTTCCTCGATCATCTCCATCTCTTCCTCCACTTTCTTTTCCTTCTGTCTCTGCGTCTCTTCAGATGTCACACGAGTCGGCATGATGCGCTTCACGTTCGAGTTCGATTCCTTGAAACGGACATGAAGGCCGCTTTTGAAGCCCCGCCAAGCCCAGTAGGTCTCACCGCCGCTATAGTCTTTATGAAAGAGATAGTAGAACCAGTCCGGAGCAAAGTCCCATGGACCGTTCTCCATCGACTTCCATTGTTTCTCTTTCTGCTTGTCATGCTGTATGGTCTGGCCTTTAGCCAGGACAGGAGCCATACAAACCATGATAATCCATAGTATTTTTCTCATACGCTATACCAGTTATTGATTACACCTTCCGCTATCTTATCTGTCACCTCACTGTTGAGGATGTCCCAGATATAGTCATGATGAAAGCCGCCGATGGCTACGATGCTGCACCAGACATTGGCATTGCCGATGATGCCCCTCATATTGTCGATGCTGGTTTTCAGCTGAATCAGCATATCCATCTTCTCGTCCATGGATGCCTTCATCACGTTTATCCCGCTGGCCGTCATCGTCGCATACAGCGCCTGTATGTTCTTGATCTCACGCGAGCAGGCATACATCGCCTCCGTGTAGTACCAACCGACCATCGGTTTCTTCAAGACGGTACTGGTGGCGGCGTTCGTAAACTCCGTGTATTCCTTGATGAGTCGGTACAGGCTGTTTGCCGTGGAACTGATGGAGGCAGCGAAGATGACATACGAGTGCATATTGTTCAGCTTGCTGTCAAGCGTCGTACGCACGTCGTTGAACTTCTTCGCCCCCTTGGTGACGACAGACTGCTCTCCGAAGCTGACGGCAATTTTTCTCATGGCCTCGTCCTCTGCCGACTTCATCACCTTATGCAGGTTGATCAGCGCTTCAATGGTCGCCATGTCACCAGGCGTTTCCAAGCCTGCCCTCATGGGACACAGGAACATGGCCAGTCCCATGATGATCATAAACATCCTTTTCATACGCCCAGAGTATTCCAGTCATTGATGATTCCCTCAACGATATTCTTTCCCGTAAAGAAGGCAGCCCAGGACTGCACGTCAATGGCCATCAGCACGTCATTGATGCCGTTGCAGTACTGGCACATCATGCACATCACTTCCATCTTGTACTTGATTTCAAGCAACCGGGAGTAAACCCTGTTGGCCATCGTCAGCCGCTCATAGCGGTTCAGGAAGTTATAGCCGTCGCCCTCGTTCTCCTCAGCCCCCACGTTGCTGTCGGTATTCCATCCGCATTTCTGGCAGACATAGACATACGGCTTATCCGGGTTTCCTGTCTTAATCGTCTTCAGGTCACCGCCACATCGCTGACATTTCGTGATGACGGAAGCCTTCTTCAGCGGATTGTGTATCTTACCGTTGTTGACAATATCCACAAAATCAGCCACCAGACCCTCCGTTTCCGTGATGACGTCACTGATTTCGCTGACACAGAGGATATAGTTCTTCACAGGAGAGTTGGAGATATAGTCGAGAACCGTCGGCACCTGCGTCATGATGTCGAGCGTTATCTGGCATATCTCCCCATAGTATTTCGACTCCTCCCCGAAGCCGGAGATGTTCTGCATGGACAGCTTGTACAGCTCCTTGATTGTCTCCATGGCAGCCGTGTACTGCATGATTTTCTGCTGTTTAGAGCTCATTGAATCCAGCCTTGCGTTGTGCTGGTTTTCGATGAGACCCTGAGCTGTCGTGTTGGCGGTCACCTGGGCTGTCGTCCAAGGGTCGATCACCACTCTCCATGCTGCATTGACCGAAGTGACCGCCATCAGCATCATGGCAATCACAGACACTTTCAATTTTCCCATAGGCTCATGATTTTCTTCTGGTTATTCACTTGCCGTGCGAAATCCAGGTACTTACCGACCTTGGCTTTCTTACGGTCTTTCTCTATCTCAATGATAGCCCTTTGCGTGTCACCGTCGTAATAGGCGGCATAAATCTTCAGGGCCTCTTTCTCTGCCCGTTCAGTGGTGTAAGCCCAGTAGCATTCGGGCGGTTCCTCGACGCCATACACATCAGAAACCTGTCCACGGCATATCCACACCTCCTTGAAGTAAGACCTTCCTTCGTGGTTGTTCAGGCTGTTGATGGTGAATATCTGCTGCTTCTGAACCTCCGTCAGTCCCATGACGGCGGCTATCTGGTCATATCTGTCCTTGAACTTCGCCTGGTCAAGCAGGATCTTCACGTCCGAGTTGTTGATGATAGCCTCCTTGACGATGGGAGAGTCTATCACGTCATTCAGTTCCTGTGTCACGACACCGGCGATGCCGTGGAACTTACGGACGGTCTTGTACAGGTATTTGATATACTCAGCCATGGTGGGTGAGGAAATAGCCTTCCATGCCTCTTCGATGATCAGGGCCTTGCGTCCTTTCTTGATACGCATCTTCTGGAGGAACACGTCCATGATGATGAGCACCACGATGGGGAAGAGCACGGGGTCGTCCTTGATCTTGTCGATTTCGAACACGATGAACTTCTCGTCGAACAGGGAGTTGTCCACGTCATTGTTCAGCGTGTACTCCAGTTCACCGCCTTTGTAGAACTGTTCGAGAATGGCAGCGAAGTTGTCGATGTCGAATCCTATCTTTTTTTCGGACATAATCTGCGGAATACGCTCCAGCGCAAACTCATAATACGAGTTGAAAGACAGCCCTTCGACCTTCATTTTCCTGCGCTGTGCTTCCATCTTGACGATTTTCTTCTCAATTCTCATGAGGTACTTGCCCTCAATCAGTTCCGGCATCAGTCGCATCAGCTGTTTGTTGGCAGCGGCCTTCTCACCTTCGGCGGCAGCATGGTCCCTTACCAACGAGTGCAGTTTCTCCACCTGCCTGCGCACTTTCTCATGATGTTCCTTCTCCTCCTTCGTGAAAGACAGGTCATCCTCGACCTCCTCAGAGGAGTTCTTGGCCTCCAGCTCGTCAATGCGGTAGTCATCACTGTATTTCTCTTCCAGCTTCTGCTCATACTTCTCGTATTCGCCGTTCTTCTTGTCCTCCAGGAGCAGCCTTTCCCTGAGCTTGTCTCTCTCTTCCTCCGAGAATCTGTCGAAAGGATTGAAATACTCCTCGTAATATTCCACGATGGTCTGATTGATGATTTTGTCCTCAATCTTCGTGGCTGGCTCATTGCCCTTGAAAATCAAGAAGATAAGCGATTTGAGGAAGTTCTTCTTCTCACCGAAGTTCTTCTCATACTCCTCCGTCGTGATCTTGAAAGGATTCATGGAGATGGGATGTTCCTTGGAGTAGGTTATATACGTACCGTGGAAGGTGCTGCATATCCCCTCATAGGAATCACCCGTATCAACCATCACAACGTCCGTGTCCTGTTCCAGCAACTGGCGCACCACGCTGTTCATATGAAAGGACTTTCCGCTGCCGGAAGGTCCCAGGCAGAAGAAGTTCGCGTTATCCGTTATCTTGACGGCTCCCTCTTTTCCCGTAATGTCAATAGCCACCGGCAGGCCTTGACGGTCAGTGTAGTACGTAGTCAGAGGCGTTACCTCTGAGTGCTTCAGGTGTTCCTTGAAGAACAGGCAGAGAGCGGCGTCGGCCAGCGTCAGGAATAGGTCATAGTCCGGGGCAAAGCGATACGCATTGCCGGGAAAGGAATCCTCGAACAGTTCCAGCTGGTTGTATGCCGTGTCTGACGGTGATATGCCGCATTCATACAGCTTTGCCTCCATGTAGGAAGTCACGGGAGTCAGCTTGTCGAAGGCACAGCTCACCAGAATGTTGAAGTTCGAGTTGACCAGCAGCTTACCTTCCTTTGCCACCAGATCCAGGACGGCCTCGATGTCCGCCTTGGCTATCTTGTTGGAAGGATCAGGCATTGACCCGTGTCGTTTTGCTTTTCCCTGTAGTTTCCTGAGCAGCTTCCTTTGCTGGGGAATCTGCACCACCTGATTATACACGATACAGTCCACGTCGGGAACCGATGTCAGGAAAGCCAGCAAGTCCGTCGCGATGTTATAGCCGTTGACGGAAGTGGAAAGATACGGCCTGACGAACGTCGGAAGGTTGATAACGTCCACGTCGACGAGGTTCACCGATTTCACCACCCGGTCACCAAGATTGAGGTATTCGTCCGTGCTCTTGAAATTTTTCATCGAGAATGGCCCTTTCTTGAAGTTGAAGGCCATGAAGCGGTGGAGGTATTCGTCCACCTCCTTGCAGTTGAGCTTATGGTGTCTGACACCTCTCTCCGTCAGTACGTCAAGCACCTTGCTGACCTTCACATGGAAGTCCAGCCACATCTTCGGGTCGTATTTGACAAAGGCACTCTTGACAGCTTCCTGTGTGATGATCAGGTATGTCGTTATTTCCGTGTAGGGCCTTCCCTCATAGTACCTGAAATAACATTGCGAGAGGAAAGGCATGCTCTCTGTTATCTCATGGTGGTAGTATTGCTTGCAGAAAATGTCCTGCTTCTGCAAGGCATACCCTTCGCCAAGAGTCTGGACGATGTTGTTCAGTACGTCCGTATAGGCAAAATACTGGTCGGCATCCGTACAGTATTGTTGGACTGGGTTCTCCACCTGAATGACAACAGAACAGTCACCCTTGTCGGAAAACAGCACTGTGTTCAGGTAGTTCCCCTTTTCGTCCTTCACATCCTGTAACTGGGCGAACAGCCCATCCAAGGGCTTTTTCTTACCAAACATCCTTGTTTCTTCTAATGAGTGTACAAATCCCTGTAGATGAAGATTCCCTTCTTTCGTTTCTTCGCATGCAGTCCGCTTCTCTGCTTGATATAGATCGTAATCAGCCCGGTAATGGCAATGACCAGCATGGCAATGAAACCTGCCAGCTTCCCCATGATGATGGAGAATACGATGAATCCTACGAAGGAAAGGCCGATTGCTCCTGCTGCGAAGGTCAGGAATCTTCCACGAATCCCCATGAATTCAAGCGGTTTCTGAAGTCCCTTGAAAACCGGGTAGCCCACATAGTTGATTTCCATAGATAAATAGGATTAGGAGGAAGGTGCCCCATAAGAGGGGACACCATCCCCATGATCATGGAAATTACGCTTACTTGAAGAACAGCGGCAGAGCCTCTGACATGGCGATGAATGCCACGCAGCCACCGATGGTCATCATGATCGTCTTCTTCACGTCCTGGTCGCCGTTCTGCATCTTGAAGTACACGTTGAATGCACCCACGAGCACGATGACGGCAGCGATGGCCTTCATCAGGTTGGCGACAGGAGTCTGGTACGAGGATATCTCCGTCGTAGCCTTGGTAAAGCCACCGGCTCCTGTACTGGAAGCCCATGTGTCGATGGCAACGAGCATGAACATGACCACGAACATAGCCATTTTCTTGGCAAAGTCAGTGGAAGCCACCTTGCGGGTAGCAGAGAAAAGTTTCATGCCACTAAAGGCATGAGGATTACATAGGTGTTTTTTAAATTGTAACATTTTTTTCCTTGTTTAAGGGAAAACATACATGTTGCAAATAAAAAGAAACAGGTATGTAGTATTGGAGGCGTTTCCGTCCTCCATTCACCGGACTTGTCGGCCGGTGTCCAACCTACTACAGGAGTTGAACGGTGAGTCTAAGGTGACTCTCAAATAAAAAGAAACAAGTAAATTATGATGTGGTCTAAGCAGCGTAGTCATGGACTCTCCAACTGTCCATCACCTCTGCGAAACCACTTTTCTCTCCATTGACGGCAAGATCTTCAAGAACTATTTTCACGCCTTTAAAATCCATGCCGCCAGTCATCTGTGCATTATCATTCAACGGAAGCTCAAACAGTGTGTCCTGCGGAGCATCCTTTTCAATCTCAATAGGTTGAAAGTCCAGGACCTCATCGCTGATGTCTATTTCCTCCTCCTCGATATGAGGAGTGATGTCGACAGCTTCCTTGGAGAGGAACATGTCATAGAGAATCATTCCTGCGTATACCAGAATATACGCAATGCACAGAAACGTCATTATTGATGAAAAGCTCATAACTATATCATTTGTCAATTATATTCATAGAAAGTCCACAGACCATATGGAGTTACAGTACTGTGGACCGAGCGTTAGATTGATGAGATATTTCCTGGCACGACACGAAAAACGGCGTGATCACGTCTATATTGCGGGTGCCTAAGGTTCTGGAAAATACCTATCGAAAAGCAACATATAAATGAATCACGCCGTTATATCACATTGGCAGCTTACAAGACCCCTTCAGAGAGTCCATTAAGCAACCAAATCCAAAACGTGAGAGTTATATGAGTTCCTTTTCCGGTGCAGGTATTGAATTTTCCAGATTCAGGCACACCAGGCTCCCTTAAACGCTCAGTTGCCGCCCGTTATGCCACCCTGCACTCGGATGACCGAAGCGACGATGCAAAGGTAGCAAAAAATAATCATACGACAATGATTTATACAAGTTTTTTAATATTCCTTCCATAAAATGGTAATAATTTCCATAAATAATCAATCTTTTATATAAATCGAGCACTATTCTTTTATCTTTTAAGCTTCCGTTTACAGGAAAGAGTGCCGGCTTTCTTCAAACAGTCGGTCAAGGTGAGCATTCCGTTTCTTCCGAACGAGCACCATCAAATCGTTTAACAGGATGGCAATCCTATTGACCAGACTCCCGGGAACCTTTGACTTCAAGACAAGTCCCCAACCTGTCTGAGTGAGATTCCCGTATCTTTCAAGATACTGGATGAATCCCATCTCCATGGACAGTTCCGAACGGACATACCGCTGGTAAAGCATTTCATATTCACTGTTCCATCCATCTTCTTTTTTCAACGCACGGATTCTGGCCTCACAGTCTTTCACCTCTTGGATGGCCTTCTGTTCCCTCTCATGCAAGAGCCTTACCCGTCTGTTGAGTTCCTCGGGATTTTCCACAAACAAGTCATAGAACAGCGCCTTGAAATCCTCTTCCATCCCATATTGGTAGGCCACATCCAAAGCCTTGTATAGACGGTCTGCATGTCTGACTCTTTGAGGGAGGCTCAGGATGTTCACCCGTATGATTTCCCATTGTCTGTAAAGGTCCAGGTCATTCATCCTGAAGAACCATTTCATCGGGATGGCAATCTGATGCCGGTCTATGATAATTGACCTGGCTTCCTCATAGGCAGATGAAGGCTCAAAACAATCCCTAGAAACCACCAGATAGCCTTCCGGGACATTACGCTCCTTTGCATAGTACCTTTCATTCTTATCCTTGTATTTGAAATATTCGGGCCACCACCATTTTTTAGCTGTCAAGCCAATGGTGATGGGTGCAAAATGGCGGTAATCGTGGTCGAAGATTCTGTCACCGTCATAGCACAGGGCTTTCAGTTTCTCATGCAGGTCATCATCATAGTTTCTCATAACAGGCAGAAATCAAGATTAAGGCAGACGGCCCTGAAGACCGTCTGCCGACATGGTTAATCCCGCGTCACGCTCCATGCGCGGTTGCTGCCATACCAGTGTCCGTCCTTCTCTTCCGCACGGGTGTCATAGCTGACAGTGACCACCTCACCCTTCGAGATACCGAACTCATTGATCTTGTCCTCTCCGAAGACATCAAAGAGGAGACGCTTAGGGTACTTTTCGTCTGTTTCCAGCACATACTGCTGGCTTTTCCATTCACCTTTTGCTGACGTCCCAGACTTGATGGGCAGGACAGCGATGATTTTTCCTTTTAATTCCATTTTATGATATATTTAAGTAAAACATTCATACCGTCTCCCACAGCTCTATAGAGAAACCTGCCGAGACCGCGTATGCTTCAATATGCTCAAATCTCCTCATCAGGGGAGAGTAATAGGCGGTCATACTCCCTTTGATGACGATATATCCATGTTCGGCCAACAGATGGAACACACGATTCCTGACCTTGTCTTTCCCGATGAACCTGTCAGTTCTCTGTTCCAGCCCGAACAGGATCCGCCTTTTTTCACTTTTGATGGTCTTGGTCAATGAACAGGAGATGTACATAGCCCTTGTCTCCTTGGGAAGCTTCAGGCCAAGGCGCTTGCAGATTCTCCTTACCGTCCTTTCCGTCACATGTGCAGCGTCGGCAATCTCCCTGTTCGAGTGCTTGCCGAACATTTCCTCCACAAGAACCCATGTCTGGAAGCTGTTCCTTCCGACTGTTGACTTGACCAGTTCCATTTCATGCGCCTTGCGTCTTACGGTGCTGATGCTTACCCGAAGCCTCTTGGACAGGACGCTATCCGACAGAATAGCGAAGTTTACGACCAGTTCCTCCAGCATTTCATCGGTCCATTCTATCTTGTGTCTGGGCATGTCAGTCGTTGACAATTCTGGTGTTGCACATGAATTTTCCGCAGATCCATTCACGCCCGTCCTGCCTCTTTTGACATTCATCAGCATTTAGGCAGAAGGCACAAGTCAGGTGGTATTTGATTGGGCATTTGGGACTGAAATAGCAGCTGAAGCAATGTAAAGAGAGCCCTTCGATACGCTCAAAGTTCCTGATGGCGATGTCCTCTCTCGCCCTGCATAGCAGAGACCATACGAAAGCCCTCGTACCGCCACCTCTCAGATAAGGAGCTTTTGCGAAGTTCCGTCTCCAGATGAAGCTGTTCTCCTCGATGTACTTTTCCGCGGACATCCTTTTCTTTTCCAGAAAGCGTTCGATATGCCTGCTATGGTAGTAATAGGTCAGTTGCAGTTTCAGATAGGCAAGCATTCTCGCCAGGATGAAGCACATCACCAAGAGTACTATCACCTTCAAAACAAATATGATTGTGTCCATTTTTATTCTTTATGGCTATGTATGTGTCTGTCCATCATGCCGATAATCTCCTGTATCTTTTCAGATACGTTGCGAGCCAAAGACTCTCCGTCAGGATAATCCTTGTTCCGGCATAACGAAAACACGTTGTTACAAAGAATGTTGGTCAGTCTCAGCAGTCCCCGTCGTCCGTCGTCCATTCCGAACCATCAGGGAAATAGTACCTATCCTTTATCTGCACATAGAACTGGCACGTTGACCATGCCAGGATCTCGTCCGGCTTGAAGTCAAGGCTGTCATAGCCGTGGAACACCTGTTCCTCATGCAGATAAAGGCCGTTGAAAAGGCAGCCGTCAACAGTAACGAATACCACCTCCGTCTTGTCCTTACCCTTGCAGGGCATAGGAAGCTCATCCATACCATGCCATTCCCAGATGAACCGGCGACGCTTGATAAGGGAGTCACCATAGATGACAGTCATCACCGCTGCCGCCACTTGTATTGTATACAAGAGGAACAGCCAGTTTTTCATGGATTCCATGTCCGAGAAGAACACAAACGTCAGGTAATTGAAAAATGCGCAGCACGCCGTGCAGCACAAAAAGGCGAATCCCGCCTTGGCAAACAGATAATTCTTAATTTTCATATAAAGCACCTTAATTCGATTTGATATAATTTTCCAGATTATATTGTGAATGCTACCGGCATAGGCGATGCCAGTAGCATTTGATCAGATTAGAGACCTTTTCCTCGTCATGTGACTACGCAGTTCGTCGGCATTTTCGATGATGAAGGCTCTGAGAATAGCATTGACAAGCGTGGTCAGGGACATCTTGTTGATGTCGCACATCTTCAGAGTCTCATGAATTTCCTCGTCGATGTGGCACACCTTACGGTCTGCCTGTTTCACGCGATACTCATATTGCTCACTGCATTTCAGAAAGGCGTTCCATGAGTCAGACGGATGGTTCCCCTGAGTCATGCTTTCGTTTTTCACTCCGGTTTCCGTAGAAGACTGGGACACCGTTTCCTGTTTCTTGATGTCCTTTATCATGCCGTCTATATCCGGAAGCATGATCAGGTCATCCTCAGTTGTCTCTTTTTTGTAGCCCATTATTTTTCCTCCCCGAAAATATGTTTGCAAATAAAGTCGAATGTAGGCTGAACGACAGGAAGCTGGTTCTTCATCACCTCCATGGTGTTATATCTCTGCATATCTGCCTTGATTTCCACTTTTGGAGTCACAAGGCCATACTGTCCCAGCTTGTCATCGGTCTTTGCCCATAGATTCAGTTCTTTCTGAGTGCCATAGCGTTTGTCATGCCTGTTGACCACAAAGAAAGTCTTGGTTTCCATCTGCTTGAAACTGTCTTTGAGTTTCTGGAGGAACAAGATGAAAGTGATTGTAGAGTTTACCGATGTCGTCTCATATTGGAAAGGGCAGACTACATAGTCCGACATGGCAAAGAGAGGAATGAGACCTTGCTGAGCGAGGTTCCCGGGAGCATCTATGAGGATGATTCCGTTCATTTTCCTCAGATTGGCCATGAGGTTCTGGACGTGCTCCACATTGGAGATGTTGAAAGACTGCACGTTATACAAGAACTTGGCGTCCGTGTACTTCTTCTTGTCAGCCTTCCTTTTCTCAGTGATAGTCTGCTGGTTGTCACAATCGACAACAAGCGTTTTCTTCCCAATAGAAGCCAAGTAATTGGCAAACAGCGTGCATAGGGTAGTCTTACCTACGCCACCTTTTTGATTTCCGAATGTAATTACCATTTTTGATTGTATTTGAGTGAAACATACTTATTCTTCACAATGCCATTTAGGCACAACAGCATTAACAAACTCCTTTTTGGTAGGCCAATTATCAGAGGAGTCGGGCCCCAGAATAAGTATTCGTTGGCGATGTACTTCTCATCACTCATCTATGATGACCAACAATGGTGCTGCAAAAATACATAAATAATGCTTAATTACAAAATTAATATATTGTTTTTATATAAAATTTACAAATACAACTTTACAAATAAGAAAATATTTAAAACTTTATATGTAATCTTGTAAATTAAGATCTAATATAATAAATAACTGCAAATGCAACAACTGCCCCCGAAAGAGCAATTCTTTCGAGGGCAGTCTCAATTCCAATAAACTTGAATTACTTCTGTTATTTTATTCAGTAGCCAAAGTGTCAACAACTAAAGTATCAACATCTTCCGCAATACCAGATAATTTGTTTTCGAAGAAATCATAATCCTTTATACGTTTGGATTCTTCTTTAACATCCTTGTATTCATCTATATCAATATCCTTAACCTGCTTAATCTCTCCCCACAGGGCAAAGACATTATCTTTCTCCATTGCCACCAAGGCTCTCTTACCATTGTTCAACGTAATCACAGCAGCTCCGTTGTTTTCTTTTTCCACCTTACCCATGTTCTTGAACCTCGATAACAGCTCATTAAACACCTCTCGTAGTTTAAGCCTGAGTTTGCCGCTGTTGTCAAATTTGACTTTGAAAGATTTTATGCTTGCGTTGGTGAAAGAAATTCCTGTTGGTTTTTTCTCGTCATGGTACCAATACCAATCTCCAATAGTATAATCTATAACTCTCTTGGAACGATAGTTGCGTTTGGCTATATCACCGTTGAAGTTAACAACAATGTCAGGCATCACACCCATGATATTTTTCCAGTAAGTCAAATTATCATCCAAAGTATACCAATAAGGGTCTGTGCTCGAATGGTCTTTATCTCCACGCCAACAGGCATCGGTCGTGGCATAGTATTTCACCACTTGTATGGGAGTCGACTTGAACGTAAGACTGTCAACACCGTTTTCACTGATATTCATGGAAGTCACGAACTTCTTCATATCAACAAAATCACTTTCAACGAGCATGTCTCCTTCACTAAATCCAACACGAACCATGTCTGGCAACTTCTCAACTTGCTTACCATTCAGGTCAATGATGGAGAACAAACTCGAACTAACTTTGACCACGGCATGAGATCCGTCCAGCATATAGAAGGGATACGCATCATCATAAGTGTCAGTACCGATGGTCTCATCTTTCATATTGATATATTTGTATTCCTGACTACCACCATCTTTCTTAGTCATGGCTACCATCATATCATCGTTTGCAAAATAAAGAAGATCGTATTTTGCCCTGATGACAGTTTCGCCTTTAAGGTTCATCACTCCCCATCCGTCACCGTTGTTATAGGTAAAATAGTCATTCCTAATCTGGCCCACCTTCTTGATCTTAGTCGTCGGTTTAATAACAATCTCACCCTTATCATTGATGATGCCGCCACATTTTTCATTCTTGGCTTCCAAATACACATCCAAATACCCGTTTTGGAATCCACCCCCAAAATCTTTGTACTTGTTCATGGAAATGGAAAAGAGGACCTTTCCGGAAGTGTTCAGAATATCAAATTTCAGGTTCGTCGAGCTATCCTTCTTTGCCTCTTTCTCGTATTTCTTATGGAGAGCGATGAATTTCCCGTCAGAGCAAGAGTACATCTTCAAATATTCCGGTTCAACGACTTTGTTTCCATTATCATCAATTACACCAACGTAATTACCGCTTTTGAAAATGGCATAACCTTCTGAGAAATGTTCTACTGCATCGACGGTCTTTCCATCAACCTTATCCAGAACTTTTAAGGTTCTTCCTTTAGTGTCGATCAATGAAACACATTTCCCTTTTTCGGAGACCAGAGCCTTACCATTGTTGAACATGCTGGCAAAAGCATATTCCGTTCCTATTTTCTGAGGTTTTTCTTCTGCCGTGTATATTTCCCACAATCCATCGGCATTACGAACCATGAAACGGTCATCTCTGACTACCGTCGGCTTTTCTTTGAATTCCTCATTAAAAAGGACTTTACCGTCAGGAGAGATTAATCCCCACAGGCTATTGTCTGACTCCTGGAAGGGAATGAACTGTACATGATGTTCTTGTTCCTTGCTACAAGATAAACAAAGAAGCATAAGAGAACATAATAGAATGCTTAATAATTTGTTCGCCATAATAGTATAGGTATTAATGATAAGTATTGTTTAATTGAATAGCAAGTCAGAAGTGCTTCTTCTGATCAAATAGCACAAAAGTATCTCATTACAAAACAAAAAGGGAAAGACCCTATATCCCGAAATGGTATGATCTTTGAAAGAAACCCCTATAATGGGAATTTTTTCAATGGTTTGTAATGTTGGAATCACCATATCTTAGTTGCTTTTATAGATTATCTCATTGCAAATTTACTTTATTTTTTGCAGCAATAAATAGTTTTGATATACACATGATAATCTGCAAATTACGAATTTAACCTCTCAGGTTAAGATATTAACCTGTAAAGACATCTTCTATTCTTCCTTCACTACGCTTATGACATTTCCACAGTATGGGCACTTGAAACTACCGCCCAAATCCCCGCTGTCATGATACCCGTCCATCAAAGCAGCAATTGGAACGCGAAGAGCTTCTGCGAATTTCGAAAGACCAGACAGAGTAATGTTTTTCCTCTCGTTTACGATTTCACTAACGTACTGAGGAGTCACGTTCATCATATCAGCCAGTTCTCGAGTGCTGATACCATTCTTTCTCATTATTTTATCAATTCTAAGCATATTGACTTCATTCTTTAAATGTGCATAAAATATTTGTTATATAATATCGCAACAAAGGTAAAAGAATACAGTGCAGTCTATCGTAAGCATTCATTGAAATACACGTTGTAACAGTTGTAGTTTAGCTGTACCTTTGTTCCCGCAATGGTGCACATAACTACAACTGTTACATTTATGACCAAGGAAGAATTTGAATTACTGCTGTCTGA
>Ga0256404_1004795_pt1 | contig 24896 bp, 16 predicted proteins | sample RumenRJG_01DNA_FD_185990 | JGI IMG/M metagenome (GOLD analysis project Ga0256404, IMG submission 185990) | Bovine rumen microbial communities from Lethbridge, Alberta, Canada - RJG_01 | ecosystem: Host-associated > Mammals > Digestive system > Stomach > Rumen | place: Canada: Alberta | collected... | reverse complement strand
ACACTCTCGAGGAAATCATCCCCGCACCCGGTTATGTTACCGCGGATCCGATTCAGTTTACTGTAACGAAGGATGGTATCAGTACCAACGTCACTATGAAAGACGCACCCACAAAGATCGTAGTTCGCAAACTTGACGAAAGCAACAAGCCTGTATCGGGCGCGAAGCTCCAGATCCTTGATAAGGATAAGAAGGTTATCGAGGAATGGACGACAGACGGTAAGGATCACTTGATCGAAGCAAAGCTCGTTGTCGGTGAAACATATACCTTACATGAGGTTTCAGCTCCTGACGGTTACGAAGTTGCAAAAGATATTGAGTTTACTGTCAAGGATACAGCCGATGAACAGATCGTTACAATGACTGACAAAGCTGTCGTGAAAGTCTCAACGCCTGATCAACCTACGAAATCATCAACCACAGGAGGCTCAACCGTACAAACAGGTCAAGGTTCTACCTATCTGATGATTGCGGTTGCTGTCCTTATGATTTCCGCTGCTTGCATCATGTTCTTTCGTAAGAAGAACTCTGTCAAATAATGTGTGATTAATCACAATCAACTACTTGATCAAGGGAGCTGATGAGCTATTATCAGCTCCCTGATCGTATGTATGGCGAAAGGAAAATCTAAGTGAAAAAACTTCGCTTTATCAACAGAATAAAAAAACAAAGCTTCATAATAAAGCTTATTCTCGCTTTGGCAACAATACTCTTTTCAGTTGCGATCCTTAGTGTTATATGGATCGGAAACAATAACGGCAAGCAATTAACAGGATTCATTTTATCAGCAATCCTTTTATTCATGCTGTTTCTCTTTTGGAGAAAAATCATTAAAACATATTTCATTTAACGCGAACGAGAAAGGAAGTAAAATCATGAAAAACATAAAAATCGCTATTACTTATGAAAAAGGCGGTGTCGGTAAAACCACTACCGCAGTCAATCTCTCTGCCATATTAGCAGAAAAAGGATACAAGGTATTGCTTGTTGACCTTGACTTTCAATCCTATGCAACAAGTTATTTTGGGTTGTATGATGATTACGGAACATCAATATACGAAGTAATGACCGGATCATCATCTGCGACATCAGCCTTTCTCTATACTGGAATCGATAATCTTTATCTACTTCCTTGCAAACAGGACTTCAAGAATATCGAAACCATTTTAATGATGAAAACAAAGCGGCAAGAATATACACTCAAATCCGCTATGATTGATATAGAAAACTTAGATGATAAACTTCAATTCGATTTTATCATAATGGACTGCCCTCCGAGCGGAGCAAGGATCAAAGAAAACGCTCTTGCATATACGGACTATGTTATTTTGCCTACCATTCCAGATGACTTTGCGGTTCACGGATTGCGTTGCATGGCAACAGAACTCGTAGATGTAAAGCAATATGTTAATCCTAATATAGAAGTCATGGGAATTCTCCTGACACTCAATGAGAATACCGCAGTAAAGAAAGCATATACCGAAGCACTGAGAAAACAGACAATCTTCCCTTGTTTCAGAACAACGATCAGGAAGAACACCACTCTTTCCGAAGCAGCCAATCATCACAAGCCCATCAACCTCTATCGTCCAAAGTGTAATGGTTGTATAGACTATACAGCGTTGGCAGATGAAGTGCTTGAAACGCTTGATAAGGAGGGAATATAAATGGCTGCTATTAATATCGATAACATAAGCAAAGGTTTGAGCGCAGTTCAGAACATAAAAGATCAGCTCCAGGAAGTAAGCACCTATACATACGTTGATCCTGAATATATTCATTTTTCTGTTGATAACCCTTACAGTGACAATGACACCGAAGAAGAGATACATGATCTCGCCTTGAGCATTGATGCTTGTGGTTTAATCAACCCGATCACCCTTAATAAGAAATCAGATACCGAGTATATTTTGATTTCAGGCGAAAAACGCTATAAGGCTATAACAACATATCTGCACTGGAAAGCCATTCCTGCGACGGTATTCGAAGGCTTGTCGGACGAAAAAGCTCAGCTCATGCTTCACGAAGCAAATCTTGCCGTTCGCCAGTACACCAACGAAGAAAAGCTTACTTATTATGAAAAAGTAAAAAAATACGTTGATGTTCTGATTGAAAAAGGCGAGTACAGAGGGGGACGTCAGAAAAAGATCGCTAAAATGCTTGGTGTAACTACCCGTCAAATTCGCACCTATGAAACTATCACTGAAAACCTTTCCGAGAGTGAAATCGATAAGGTAAAACTCGGTGGTATGAGTATGAATGAAGCATATAATAAAGCTTCCGAAATCAAAAAAAGCGGAACCACTTCCGCTTCAACCTCAGATGATACAGATACTCTAATAAATGTTCCGCTGGCTGAACAAGAAGCCTTCTGGAACAATGAACTGGAATCCTTTGTCAAAAAACGCTTCGGTCGTGATTCGTTTTACTACTCTTTCTACGTTTTTAATGTTCCCACTTCACAAGAAGCCGTGAAGAAGATCAAGGAGTACAATTGCCATTCTGAGAGCGCAGGGGGCAAATATGGAAGATGGATCGGGACAAACAAAGGGTTCACCCATATTCCTGCTCCAAGAGGCAATAGTCCTTTTAATGGAAAGCAACATCATTATTCTTACACAGAGGTTGATAAGATGATACGGGAACTGATCGCGTATGACGAGTTAATCGATGAAGAAGAAATCAAAAAGGTGTTACTTGATAAGATTAAAACAATGGGGGAGAGATAATGCAAATCACAAAAATCAGTCTTTTGTTACCTAAAGAAAAAACGAAGCGCCTAAGAGCTTTTGTTACCATCAAATTAGACGATACACTCATTATTACCGATATCAAGCTTTTTCAAAAGTCAGACGGTACATATTATCTTGACTTCCCCTCAACAGATCGAGCCAGGAAGATGAACGAAGCAAATATATATTTAACTTCAACTCTGCGCCGCATAATCACTGACGCAGTACTTGAACAATACAAGAATAAACTTGCTGAAGGAGAAACAGAATGAAAAAAAGCATAGCAACAAAGATAAAAGTGATGGAGCTTCTTGAACAGAACGGCATCGACTCTGAAGAAAAGCTCACAAAGCTTGATACAAGAAGGATACTTGCATTTAAAAATGTAACTATCCCAATAATAAGTATGATCGTCGATATCCAGGAAGCAGTAAAAGAAAACCGCTTATTTGGATATTTGCTCGAACAACCGCAAACGGAGATTATTCAAAACCAGAATTCAAACGAAAGCGAATCATATACAGAATAATAACAAAGGAATCAAAGAAAGTTAGGATTGGAGAATACTGTCATGGCAAAGCAAAGTGTAATAATCAGATTGAATCAGTTATTGAATAAAACAATAAACATCATCACAAGCAGTTCGGCTGCTTACGGCAGTTTTTTGACAGGCATTGCGCCTACATATAAGTATAATTTTGCCGAACAGCTTATGATCTATGCTCAGAACCCGACCCCTATAGCGGTAGCACCCATGCAGACTTGGAACAGGATTGGATTTTGGGTAAATAAAAACGCTCCACGAATAGACGTTTTTCTTAAAGGTCAGCTTTATACCCTCTATAATATAGCTGACGTAAGCAGCAAAGAAGGAAAACGCCCTTATATATGGAGCCTTCACGAAGAATATATTCCCGAGGTCTTGAAAAACCTTTCAGAAAGGTATAATATAAGAGTTGATGGAGAAAGCTTTAGTGAAGCTGTACCGTCAGTGATTGAAGCCGCAATGCAAGAGCATGAGCTTGATAACCTTCCTTACTCTGATCTATTAATGGAAAGTTGTCATAAAATAATTTGTACTCGTTGCGGTTATCAAGTGCTGAGTACAAAACCTCTTTTTGACGATATCACTGTTTTTTCGAATAACATAATGGCAATAGGTGCAGAAATTAACTCCATTTCTCGCGATATTCTTGATAATATCGAAAGAACCGTCAGAACATTAGACATAGAAAGAATGACAGAAGGAGGTCAAAACCATGTCATTAGAAGGAATCAATCTGAATTATCACGAAGATCAGAATGGCAACATGACACCCGAGGTAGAGTATCCGAATCTAACGAACTTGGGCAAGTACGGGAGCCTGAGACTGAGTTACCTGTACGAACACAATCAGCCGATGTACGGACAAATGCTTCTGGACGGGACTCTGGAACAGCACCTCAAGGAGATAGACGAGGAAGCGACTCAGAGAGTGTTAAGCCTGACGAAGCAAATGCAACAGCAAGAGAATCTGAGCGAGGATCTCAAGAACTCGGATCCATTCAAGTGGACGGGAATGATGAACAACTTCAAAGCCGCCGCAGAAGAGATCGTCCTGAACGAACTGATATACATTTAACCGATAAACAGAATAAAAAGAAAGATAGAGCAGTGGATATACCGTCCGCTGCTCTTCCTTTTATAGAGCAATTAGTATATTGCGGCGACGTTTCTCGTCACCAATATGAACACAAATTTGCGATCTATGATTACTTCTTAGAACATGAGAAACAAAATGATCGCATTGACTATCTTGTAAGCCAATACAATTCCTTTGGTCAAGGAAATACAAGCTTTGAAATACGTTGTGGGAAAAAGTCTAAAGGTGTTACTCTTACTATTAGCAATGAGAATCCGGAGAAATACAATGTATCGTATGGTCAAATAGCATCGTTAATCGATGAAAGAATCGCTGATGGATCTTATTTACCTTCTGAATTGTCAGAACAATATAATGATTACAGATTCAATATAGAACGCAGATCACAGCGAACCAAACTGGTCGGTGAAATTCGCAACATCATCGAACTCTATAACAGTCATATGGACCAGCAAAAAAGATTTAGCGATTCACTGAATTTATACTTTCTCACAGATTGCACCAGTATGTATATCGCAGGGAACAAGAGATCTACTGTTTTACATTCTAACGGCGATCTTGTTCTTCCTGCACTTGAAAAGGCGCTTGAAACAGTCATAAGAAATGATAAAACACTGTCCGACCGTGCTGTAGCCTCTTTAGCAGTATTAAACTCAGATCTTTCTAAGGAAGTACTGCCAACGCAGGACGAAATGGCTTTTCAAAAAGCGCTTGATAATAAAGATTATAAACTCCAAAACGGAGATATAATATATATCAACCGAAAAAAGATGAAGGTGGCAGATATCCAAGACGATCAGGTCACTTTCTATGATGAAGAAACTCCGCTAATCCTCTCCCAAATGGATAAAACGCTCCTGAACGAAGCGTTGACCGACGATAGAAGGAACCTGCAGTATCTTGATGTTGAAAAATACTATCAAGAGGAACCACTTCCGCTATCCGATAATCAATCCGCAAACGCGAATGAAACTATCCCCGATATAGATGTCGGAAGCGGATTTACTGATAATGAAACCCCTGCAGTACGCAAACTTTTAGAAAATGCAGATTCTCTTGATGAAGTTGACTCAAATGAAATCAGGAAAAAGCTTGAAAAAAGTGGAATCGTCAACGGGGAGCTCGTGGATCCTGATAAGCTGAATGAGAATCCCTTTATACAGCAAGTCATGTCAGATGCAGAATCGGTATCTGAAAAGCCTGCTTTTGAACCAACACAAAACGATATTTTATGGGATAATTATGAGTCAGTAAAGCACACGCATACCGACGGTATTTTATTTATTCGAGTCGGGGACTTTTACGAATCTTTCAGCGATGAAGCCCGTCAGCTGAGTGATCAACTGGAGTTAACTCTTACTCGTCGAACTATCCATGACGAGGAAGGAAATATCACTTCGGTACCTATGGTCGGAATACCCGCTTATAAACTTGAAGAATACGTTCAAAAGCTTACAGATTCAAATAATAAGGTTTATGTTCTGGAGAATATCAAGGAAGAACCTAAAACCTTCTTGCCCTCCTCTATTACACAAACAGAGGATAATAAAAGTAATCCCCAAAGAACGATTGCAACAATCACCTGTTTGTGGAGCGAGAATCCTGCCTTTGTAGAAGGCAAGGAATACTCTGTATTTGAATTTGATGAACTGATGTACCGACTCGATACAGAACGACACAGAGGGTGGAAAGCCCTTCTTGCACGTCATCATAATAATGATATGGAAGCACGTGAGCAGGAAGAAGATATGTATTACCGATATATCGGATATGATAAAACCGGATTTACAATCAACCTTCCCGACGGTACCACTATAGAAGAACGCCAAGATATCGGAGACGGCTTCGGCGGTGTTGTGGATTACATTGAATCAAACACAGCCTATGTAAATGTTTTTCCTCAACTTATTGAAGCTATCCGATCTACAAATCCTGAAGCTCTTGAAGAAGATGTTATCATTCGTGTAGATAAACCTACAAACTTCCGATTGAGCAATTCAGACATCGGCGTCGGAACCCCGAAAGAGCGGTATGCCGCAAATATAAAAGCGATAAAAACACTGAAACAGATTGAAAAAGAAAACCGATATGCAACAGAAGAAGAAAAAGTCATTCTTTCTAATTATGTTGGTTGGGGCGGTCTCTCAGAAGTCTTTGACGAATATAACTATGGTTGGCAAAATGAATTCAAAGAATTGCGAGCCTTATTATCCGACAGCGAGTATGAAGCTGCTCGTTCTTCTGTTAATACCGCATTTTTCACCCCTCCCGTAGTTATTGATGCTATTTACCAAGTTTTGGAGAGCAACGGATTTAAAGGCGGCAAAATACTTGAACCCGCTTGCGGTGTCGGAAACTTTTTCGGACGACTTCCTGTTTCAATGGAAAGCAGCGAACTACACGGTGTTGAAATTGATAGTATCTCTGGACGAATCGCTAAAGCATTATATCCGAATGCTGATATTCAAATTAAGGGTTTCGAAAAGACTGATTTCAATAACGATTTCTTTGATGTAGTGATAGGAAATGTTCCTTTCGGCGATTTCAAAGTCTACGATCCGGACTATAAGACACAAAACTTTCTCATTCATGATTACTTCTTTGCAAAGGCTCTGGATAAAGTCAGACCGAATGGAATAGTAGCCTTAATCACCTCTCAAGGCACAATGGACAAACAACTATCCACTGTGAGGAAGTATCTTGCCCAACGAGCTGAGCTTGTAGGCGCAATACGATTACCCCGAGGAGTGTTTAAATCGGCTGCCGGAACTGACGTTACATCAGATATCGTTATTCTTCAGAAAAGAGAAAAGGCGCTTGAAACAGAACCCTCCTGGGTGCATTTAGATAAAGATATCAACAACAAAATATCTATAAACAGTTATTTTGTAGACCACCCTCGTATGATTTGTGGTGAAATGCAGTATGTATCCGAGCGATATCGCCCGGTTCCGAGATGCATTCTTGGAGAGGAACAGGATTTCAACCAACTTCTTGATCGTGCTGTTAATTATATCAGATTTGAATATGACAATGGACAGCCTGAGATTATTTCTGTAAATCCCGATTCAGTCAATTCAATTCCCGCTGATCCTCTTGTCCAAGATTACAGTTTCACGATATCCGATGATAAGCTCTACTACAGAATCGGAAAAGTGATGAACCGAGTTGATCTTAATCAAAAACAGACCGCTCAGATAAAGAAACTGATAGAGCTTCGTGAAACTGTTAGGAAACTGTTGGATATGCAAGTCGCAGATGAATCTGATCAAGCAATATCTGATCAAATGCGACTGTTAAATCAGATCTACGATGATTATCAAAACGACTTTGGCTATATTAACAGCAAGACCGCTGAGAAACTATTTTCAGCAGACAGCTCCTATTATCTTCTTGCCACGTTGGAAATATGGAATGATAATAAGTTTGTCAGGAAGGGCGATATATTTACAAAAAGAACTGTCCGTCCTCATGTAGATATAACCTCTGTTGATACTTCCTCAGAGGCACTTTCCCTTTCATTAGGGGAAAAGGCACGTGTTGATATTGAATATATGTCTGATCTCACAGGTAAGACAGAAGAAGAAATATATGAGGATCTTCGAGGTGTAATCTTCCTTAATCCGCTTTATAATCCAGAAGAAAAGGGCAGTAAGAAGTATCTCACATCAGAGGAATACCTATCTGATGATGTGAGAGAAAAACTGAGCACCGCAAAACGCTATGCTAAGCTATACCCCGATCTTTACTCTTTCAATGTGGAAGCGTTGGAAAAGATTCAGCCTGTTGATTTGAAGGCAACTGAGATTGAAGCACGTTTGGGGTCGACTTGGATTCCGGCTGATGACATTCAAGCTTTTATGTACGATCTTTTAAAGACACCGTTCACATGTCAGGACAAAGTCAAAGTGTCTTTTACCGAGTATACTTCCGAATGGTATGTATCTAACAAGAGCTATGACAGAGGCGTATCGGCAACAAACATTTACGGTACCTCAAGGATTTCAGCGTATGCTTTGTTAGAAAACAGTTTAAATCTTCGAGACACAAAGATATATGATTACCATGACGTTGACGGGAAGCGTACAGCGACAATCAATCAGGAAGAAACTCAAAAAGCTCAAAACAAACAGAAAGCCATTGAGAACGCTTTTTCAAAGTGGATATGGCAGGAGCCGAACAGAAGAAAACGGCTGACGGCTCTGTATAATAAAAAATTTAATTCAATACGTCCTCGTGAGTATGACGGCAGTTATCTCAAATTTGAGGGATCAAATCCTGAAATAACATTAAGAAAGCATCAAGTTGACGCGATCGCACGAATTATTCACGGCGGAAACACGCTGTTAGCTCATGTTGTGGGTGCCGGTAAGACTTTTGAAATGGTTGCCGCAGCACAGGAAATGAAGCGATTGGGATTGTGTACAAAATCTATGATAGTGGTTCCGAATCACATCGTAGAGCAGTTTGCGACAGAGTACTACCAACTTTATCCTAACGCTAATATTCTTGTAACAACAAAACGTGATTTTGAAACAGCAAATCGTAAGAAATTCTGTGCGAGAATCGCCACAGGCGACTATGATGCAGTCATTATCGGACACAGTCAATTTGAAAAAATCCCTATGTCTGTACAGGCTCAAGAAGAAGTCTTGAATGAACAGTTATATGATATTCGAGCTGCGATAGACGCTTCCGAGGAACGCTATTCTATTAAGCAGCTTGAAGCGCAGAAGAAAAGAGTAATCGAAAAGCTTGAAAGATTACGTGATCAATCAAATAAAGATGATGTAGTAACCTTCGAACAGCTTGGTGTTGATCGACTTTTTGTTGATGAAGCGCATTCTTACAAAAATCTCGCAGTCTTAACAAAGATGGGAAATGTTGCAGGAATATCAACTTCTGAAGCAAAAAAATCCGCAGATTTATACCTTAAAATCCGATATCTTGATCAAAAAACACAAGGAAAAGGCGTTATCTTTGCGACAGGTACCCCCGTTAGCAATTCTATGGTAGAGATGTATACCAACATGCGATATCTATACTATGATGGATTGCGTGAAAAAGGGTTGATCAACTTCGATGCATGGGCTTCAACATTTGGCGATGTAGTGACGTCTATCGAGCTATCTCCTGATGGATCGGGATATCGTGCAAAAAAGCGTTTTGCAAAATTCCATAATATTCCTGAACTGAGGAATATGTTCAGTCAGTTTGCCGACGTTAAAACCGCAGATATGTTAAATCTTAATGTGCCTGAAGCTGTTTACGAAAATATCGTATTGCAACCGAGCGAAGATCAGCTGAACATTGTTAAAACATTTGGTCAACGGGCTAATGCGATTCGAGATAGAAAAGTAGATCCAAGCGAGGATAACATGTTAAAGATCACCAATGACGGGCGAAAGCTCGCTCTGGATCAGCGCCTGTTCGACCCTACATTACCGGATTTTGAAGGATCTAAACCAGATGTTTGCGCTAAAAAAGTATATGAGATTTGGAAAGATACACAGGAACAAAAACTCACTCAGCTAATCTTCTGCGATCTTTCTACTCCGAAACCTAATCATGAATTCAATGTATATGACGATCTCAAAGAAAAATTGACCTCTCTTGGTATACCGGATAGTGATATTGCGTATATTCATTCTGCTAATACAGAGAAAGCAAAGCAGGCGCTTTTCAAAAAAGTTCGAAGCGGCGACGTCAGGATATTGATTGGATCCACTCAAAAAATGGGTGCAGGCACCAATGTTCAAGATAAACTGATTGCCTTACACCACCTTGATTGCCCCTGGAGACCGTCCGATCTACAGCAACAGGAAGGTCGAATCATACGACAAGGAAACCAAAATAAAAAGATATATATCTTTACATATCTTACTGAGAGTACCTTTGATGCGTACTTGTATCAGATAATTGTCAATAAACAGAAGTTCATTTCGCAGATTATGACTTCTAAAACACCTGTCCGAGTTGCAGAAGATATAGACGAAACCGTTTTGAACTATTCAGAAATCATGGCTTTAGCTTCAGGTGATCAACGGATCAAAGAGAAAATTGAGCTTGATAAGGAAGTCAGCAATTTAAAGCTGATGGAATCAGACTACAATGAACAGAGATTCTTGTTGCAAGACAAGCTTACTGTAGATCTTCCGATTCAATTATCATATTATCAGCAATTGGTTTCTGACATCAAAGAGGACGTTAAATATCTCAGTCATCTTTCTGATGATCAAGAGTATCCGATCACTGTCGCAGGAACGGTCTACACCGACAAAGAAAAGGGAGAAGAAAAGTTATTCTCTGCAATGAAAGAGAATAGATCTAACGGTGAAATAATCGGAGAATACAAAGGATTCAAGCTGTACATGGAATTCAACAATCTATCTTTTGCTTACGATTTAGTAGTTAAACGAGCGGCAAAATATAGAGTTAAGAAAGTAAATCTTAAAGAATCTCATATTCTGGTTCGTCTCAACAATGCAATTAAGAGTATTCCATCTAAGCTTGAAGAAGCGCAAGGTCATCTTGATAATGTTAAAACTCAGATCAAATCAGCCGAGGAAGAGTTAGCTAAACCGTTTGCTCATGCAGATGAATTAGCAGAAAAACAGGCAAGATTAGACGAAATAAACGCTGCTTTAGATTTGGATAATCCTAAATCTGCGCAACAAAAAGAACGAAATGTATTATAGTATTTCGTTCAAACTATCTTATTTAAAGCTATAGTCATCTGGTTCACATCAATACTACTGTTGTCAAGAGCCGAAGTAGATTCTATATTCTGCTTCGGCTCTAAAGAAATGATGAAAGGTTTGTGAGTATGAAAAAGAAAAAAATCGCCATAATCGTTTTAATTTCCCTATGCTGTATTGTTCTATTCTTTGCGATATTTAGTGCCGCCAAGAATAGAAGCTATGATGATCAAGCAAGAGATCACACAGCTACTGTTGACGAGAAAGCGACAGTAATCATCGCAAGCTCGTCCGGCGAAGAATCATTTGCAGAATCAAAAACTGAGAACTCGAAAACAAAAAGCACTGTAAACAATAAGCCTGGACAGACTGAATACAAATCATATATAAAACCCACAACGGAACCAACATACTCTCAGCAAGAAATAGACAGAGCAAAATGGAAGTCCTTTTCGATTGTTTTGAATGATGTAAATATAACATTCCCTGTGAATATTACTGAATTAAATAAGACAGGTTATGAATTTGCAACAGAGCAAAAAGATAAAAACCTTGAGTTTGGGGCAGTAGATAATCCATGCGTTTTCCTAAACGGAGATTCAAAAAAGGGTTTTATTAATCTATACATAACGAATGATAGCGAATTATCGATGTCATATAGCCAGTGTAAAGTCATCGGTATGACAATCATTTTTGAAAAAGTCGATAAAGATTCTGTAATAAAAATAGGTGATCTTGTTCTCGATAAGAATACAAGCAAACAAGATATTATTACCTATTTAGGTGCTCCAACTCAACAGCATAAAGAAAACGACATAGATACGATTGCTTATTACAATGAATCCGGAGATAAGTACTGGAATTTGGGATTTAAAAACGACAAATTAATCGGATTAGATATCTACACGTGAAGAAGATAAGCACAAAAGAGGTCAATGTTAACGGTCTCAAATACCGTATTTTTTCTTCTGTGAATAAGGATTTTTTGCACTCGGCTGTGCAAAAAATCCCGAATGAAAATGCTGTTTTCCTCTATTTTTCATTCTTTATCCGACTTTATTATTTCTGTGAATGGCGATTTTTTGATTGTGAATATCAAAAAATCTAACGGAAATATAAGTGTTTTCCATCAAAAAAATGATGATTAATATATGAAAAACCGCAAGAGAAATTTCAAAAATCGATGTATTTTTGAAAAACGGTTTTTCCTCAAACCTGTCACAAGCAATGGGTACTGATATCATTTTATCCAATTTTTGGAAATTGGATAAAATGCTCAGATACCCTCTTTAGGGGGACACCCCCTAACCCCCGCTTATAATTCTTCATGATAAGAGGTGATGAAATTGAGTTCATCAAATAAAAGAAATAAATCAATTATTATAAGGCTGTCGGAGAGCGAGTTAAATCGCCTCAACGAAGATGTAAGTAAGTCTGCGTTCTGCCGCGAGGAATATATTCGACAGCTTATCAGCGGGCATACGCCCGTAGCCTTGCCGTCGAAAGACTATAGAGAGCTTATTCGTCAGATAAGAAAGATAGGTTATAATATTGATCAGATTACAAAGATAGCACATACCAAAGGCTTTATTGATTCTCTCAACTATAAAAAGCAAGCCGATATGTTGTTTGACTTATGCACTGAGCTGAATGATATCCCTATATTTATTGAAGGATTAAAGTAATATGGCGACTTGTAAAATTTGGGGAAGATCAAACGATATCGGTCAGCTCATTGATTATGATGAAAACCCTGATAAGACAACTCTTGACAGAAACACAGATTACCTTAATGCTCTTGTTAATTATACAACAGATGGATTCAAGACATCTAAAGGACAGCTTGTCAGCGGAATCAACTGTAGTCCTAAGAACGCAAAGCAAGAGATGATGACAGCACTTCAAATCAACCCGCGTAATCGAAAGCTTGTTAATGTTGCATATCATGGTATTCAATCGTTTCTACCTGGAGAAGTCACGCCGGAACAATGTCATCAAATCGGAGTGGAGCTTGCTGAAAAGCTATGGGGTGACAAGTATATGGTCTTAGTATCCACTCACCTTGATAAAGACCACCTACATAACCACTTCTGTATTTGCGCTGTCTCACCTTTTGACGGTAAGAGATTCAATAATAACGGTAAAACAAAGTATGAGATGCGAGAAGAATCCGATAAGTTATGCCGTAAGCACGGTTTATCCGTTATTACGAATCCTAAAGGCTACAAATATAAAAACTACGGTGAATGGCGAGCCGCCAAAATGAAAGGTGAAGCAACGCACAGATCAATGCTTTACCGAGATATAGATTCTGTAATTGAACACTCGATAAGCGAGCAAGAGTTTTACAATAATATGCGTAAGCTCGGATATAAAATCATCATTCGCGGCGACTCTGTATCCGTAGGCTATGCGTATTGGGATAGAAACATTCGACTGAATAAAGATAAGAACGGTTATAGCTTGGCAGAAATACGTCAGCGAATATATACGGGTGTCAAAACCAAACCTGTCTTTCGTCCTTATCGTTCCAAACAGCTATATTATAAAGGTTCTTTGTATTTCACTCGATCCGTTCACAGTAAAAGGAGCGGATTCATTGCTTTATATTATCGCTATTGCTATGCACTCGGAGTATTCTCACATCACAAACATCAAACCTACTATACTCCGCCAGGGCTCCGATCAGAAATCAATAAGATGAATGTACTGTTTGATGAACTCAGCCTGTTAAACCGTAACCATATTACAACAGCTGATGAACTTGCTTATTTTCGTAGTGAGTTAATCAATAAAAAAATGACTCTCTCCGAAAAAAGACAGGTTCTCCGAAATGAAAAAGCTAAAACAAATGATTCCACGGAACAGCAACGTCTTAAATCTGAAATCAGTCAATACACATCACAGATCAGAAAAACTACACGCCAAATCAAACTATGTGATGATATAGAAGCCAACAGTCAGCAAAGAGCCAAAGCTTTAAACGAAGAACTTCATCGGCAACAAAGGGAAGCTGAAAAAGATAAACCCGTGAGATCCGCTGATGATCTTAATTCTATCAATCTATATGATACTACATTAAGGAGGAATGAATAATGTCTATGGAAGCCGAAGCCAGTAATCAAGTGTTAAGCATGACACTTGAAGGCGTAAAAATAACTGCTCAATTGACAGGAAAAGTCACTAAGGAAATTGCCATTGCTTTTTTGGCGTCAATTCGCAGCATTGTACAAAAATATAAAGCAAAGAAACAATTAACACCGGGTCAACAAAAGCTGATTAATATGATTCAATCAGGTAAACCTTTGAACCAATTTGTAATTACAAACGATCAGCTTGATACCGTCCGCTCAGAAGCGATTAAAAGAGGAATCACATTTTCGGCTGTAAAAAACAATAAAGACGGCATATCATATATCACCGTCTATCAGCAAGACGCCGCTCGAATCAATCGCCTTTTGGAAGATATAGGAGTTGGCGATGTAGACTATATCAATATGAGGACAGATCCTACAGAGGAACCTACCGTAGAAGTATCATCAGAAGAACCTTCTGCAACGGAGACTGAACAACAAAGTACTGAATCGGTATCCGAACAGCATACGGATTCTGCGGAAGAATCCACTGGTTCTGAAAATGATTTAACGAATGATGAAATAGATGATATTTTTGAGTCATTCGATACAATCGAAAGTGAAGGTGAAAACCCTTTAGAACAAGCGGCGAAGATCGAAGAAGCTCCGTCAAAGAATTCCTCGCCGCTTATTCAAGTAGAAGGAATTACTGATATTGAGAAGGACGGCATCTCAAAAGAATCTCAGGATCACTCTTTTGCGGACGGATTCAGTAATTCCGCCGCAAGCAGACCTTCAATCAAAAAACGTGTTGATGAAATCGTTCATCAGCAACAGGCAGACAAAGCGTCTAAAATGCAAGAATCTGTTGAGAAGGTAAAAGAGGTAGCCGATAATCTCAAAGAAATGGTTAACAAATAAAGGAGTATGCCATGACAAATGAATACTTAGCAATGTTCAAAGCCTTTGTCGAGAACCACAGACAGCAGCTTCAAAGCACTGAGATGAAACATAATACCATTGTTATCAACGCTTTTGCGGGTCCGGGAGCAGGAAAGACAACATCTGCTTGGGAAATCGCTTCCGCTTTGAAAAAGGCGGGATTTTCTGTTGAGTTAGCTCCTGAATACGCAAAAGAATTAGTCTGGACCGACAGAGCAGATCTGCTTGACGGATCAGAAGCCAATCAGCTTGAGGTTTTACAAGAGCAAACTCGCCGCATTGATGTTTTATACGGCAAAGTTGATTTTATACTTACAGATTCTCCTTTAATTCTGAATTCAACGTATCTTGCGGAATATGATTCAGATTATGAAGCGCTCAATATGGAGTTGTTTGCTCAGTATCATAATTTTTCTTATTATGTAGAGCGGGATCTTGAACCAAACGCCTATGAACCTGAAGGACGAATACATTCTTATGAACAAAGCTTGGCTATCGACGAGCAATTAAAGAGCACCCTTAAAAGACTCAATATTTATGTTGGTCGGTATAACCACTCTACAATTAATAAGATTGTATCTAACATAATTAAGCATGCTACCGGAAAAAGCGTTGTATATAACGAAGCAAAAGCGGAACCACTTCCGCTTGAAAAGAAGGTTGAAAAGAAGCCTTCTCAAAAAGAGCAATTAAAAATGATTTCAAGTGAGGAAGCTGCCATCGCCTTCGCTTCAACTGACGAGCTTGAAAAGCTCCTTGCAGTAATCGGTCGTTTTAATTACTACAGCGCTAACAATTTATTATTAATCACAGCGCAATGTCCGTATGCTACTGTAATTAAAACCTATGACGAATGGCAAACCAGCGGCTATAACATCAAAAAAGGGCAAAAGCACTTTTCAATTGTAAAAAGAGAAGAAAAGCTTGATGGCTCACCTACTTACTACACTCAGCAAATGTTTGACATAACTCAAACTGATGCCGATCCGACTACGTATATTTCTTTTAAACCAACTGAAAAGCTTTTGATCAAAGCCCTAATTTCTATCATGAGTAAAGGCACCATAAAAACTGACGGTTCAAAAACCAACGGCGAATGTGTGTACTTCAACCCGAACGAGAATGTTATATATGTAGAGAAAAATCTCCCTGCAAGAGTACTGATTAACGCTCTGGCAAGAGAGATTTTTTTATATGATATTGCGGGTAGTAAAAAATATGATCGACAAAAAAATATCGGAATCGCTACAGCTTCCGCTTATGCTTTTTGCTGTCGATATGGCGTTGATGCAACCTATCTTGATTTGGATTATAGCCTTGATATCGAAAACACTCTTGATGAGAAAAGCGTAAAAAGTAAGATAGATAGCATAAAGGGGCATACCAAAGATTTATCAATCAGAGTTGATAGGTTCATCGAAAGAGTTCAAAAAAAGGAGTTTTCTCGTGGGTAAAACAGTCATTAAATTAGATGATATTGAATTACGGCACGTTATCAAAGCTGTACGTGAATACCGTAATGAATTATTGAAGCGGAACAATAACTCTCCCGCTGTCGATCAGCTCATGATTAAGATAATGAACGCCAAAGCAAAGGAGAGATAATATGCAAAAGCTTGATAAAAAGAGCGCCATTATTTTGTTAGTAATCGGTGCCTTAATAATGGTATGGTTAGCCCTGCTGCTCTCCCCTGTAATCAACAGTAATGATGGTAGAAGCCTCTTCGAGAAAAGCGAAGATTTTAAAGAAGCTTTATTAAATCCTTTAAACATCTCATTTTCTTCGGATAGCATCAAAACTGTTCTGATATTTTTACTGATCTTTGTATTTATCGCTATAGTAGTAAAATCCTCTTTCAAAAACAAGCGCCCCGGCGAGGAGCATGGTAGCGCTAAGTGGGGAAATATAGGAGCGTTAAATCGTAAGATTTCAAATAGGAAAAACTTTTTTGAAAACATGATACTAACGCAGAACACTTCTATCAGTGAGAGGGTTAAAGGACACAAGCACCGTTTGAACCTTAATTGCTTAGTCATAGGTGGTTCCGGCGCGGGCAAAACATTATTCTATGTCCTGGCAAACTTACTTCAGGGTAATTCTTCGTATGTAGTCTTAGATCCAAAAGGTGAAAACCTACGAAGAACCGGTCATTTCCTTGAATCGAAAGGATATGTTATAAAGGTTCTTGATCTATTAAACATGGATAAATCACATGGTTATAATCCATTTAAATACATTCGAGAAGGATATGTAGAAGAAGATATACAGAAAATCGCAACAAGCATATTTGAAGCATCTGCTCCAAAAGGAAACCAAATGCAACAGGATCCTTTTTGGGATCAGACCGCTCAAATGTTACTAAAAGCCCTTATGCTTTTTCTGTATTATGAAGCTCCCCCGGAAGAACAGAATTTTGCTATGATTAACGAACTGTTAAGAAGCGCCAAAGTTATGGAAGACGATGACAGCTATGAATCGCCTGTAGATATCTTGTTCCAGGAGCTTAAAGCTAAGAATCCCATGCACACAGCCGTTATTTATTATGATTTATACCGTGGATCAGCCGGAAAAACTCTGAAAAGTATACAGATCACACTGATTGCGAAGATTGAGAAGTTCATCATTCCCGCTATGGAAAGACTGACAATGTACGATGAATTAAACCTCAATAAAGTCGGGGAAGAAAAAACTGCTATCTTTGCCATTATCCCGGAGAACGATACCTCTTTCAACTTCTTAGTCAGCATACTGTACACACAGTTATTCCAACAGATTTATGATGTGGCTGATAATAAATATGAAGGCGCTCTCCCGCATCAAGTGCATTTCTTAATGGACGAGTTTGCGAACGTAGCGCTTCCTGAGAATTTCCAAAACATACTTTCCACTATTCGTTCACGCGGAGGAAATATCAGCATCATCATTCAAGCGCTTGCCCAATGTAAAAAGCTGTTCGAAAAAGATTGGGAAGCAATTACCGCAAACTGTGATGAAACATTGTTTCTTGGAAGCAGTGAACAATTTGCACATGAATATATATCAAAGCTATTAGGAAAAGAGACGATCGATACAAATAGTTACGGACGTTCGAGAGGAAGAAACGGTAATTATACCACCAATGATCAAAGAACAGGTCGTGAACTATTGACCCCCGATGAAGTTCGCTTACTCGATCCCGACACCGCTTTGCTATTTATCCGTGGTCAACGCCCGATTAAGGACAAGAAATATGATGTCTTTCATCACCCAAACATCAATTACACACTACTTGGTTCTGATTCTAAAGTTACAGGATATAAACACGGAACGGCCGAGAAGGTGTGTAGCACAGTCGAAACAGAATATGATGGATATGGATTGACCTCAATTCCATCAGCTGTTTCTGAGTTCGATACATCAGGAATCGAGTTCTTTTAATACGTTAATACACGTATAATACCATCATTCAGTAATTACGCTTATACACTAAGCCTAACACTGTTTGACGTATTTAAATTTTACAAGAGATTTGATACGTCCAGTGTCAGATCTCTTGAATATTTATCAATTCAAGGAGTAATTACTATGAAAAAGTCCACTCAAAGCCTTAATTTAAAAACCACAAATAAAAAGATCGCTCGTAATGTAGCCGCTGTCACCGTAGCGCTTTGCATTCTGCTTATGTCAGCACTTCCCGTCATGGCAGCAGGCGACGGCGGAGTATCGTCGTCCTTAACATCGTTTATGGACATACTGTTTACCGTTATCAAAATCGTCGGCGTCGGCATTGCCGCTTTCGGATTGATTAAAGTCGGCGTAACTCTCTTAAGCCATGATCCGAACCAAAGATTAGACGGTCTCCTTTTCTTCGGTGTAGGCTTGTTCGTATTCTTTGTAAAAGAACTTCTGCAAGCCATCGGCGTACAACTGTAACATAAAATCATCAACTACTAAAAGGAGGCGATGATTAATGTTTTATAATATGCCGGAAATAATCACTACATATTTAAAGCAGATTATCCTAATTTGGATCAATACGCTGAAAGACCTTTCAACTCTATTGGTCTCAACAGATGCGGAAAGTGCTACAGTCTGGAATGTCATGCGGGAAATCAGTAACTCCTTTTCAGCGATCGGGGCAACGGTGCTAATAATATGCTTTCTGATAGGTGTAATTGGCTCTTCCGGTACATTATTAGATACAAGGAGACCCGAACATGTCGTTAAGCTATTCTTCAGATTCTTATTAGCCAGATTCGCAATTACACAAGCGCCCAATATTATGCTTACGATTTTCAATTGGAGCAAGGAAATCGCTGGGACTGCCGCAAAAGCTGGTCTAACTTTCACAGAAACAATGTCTATCCCTGAAGAAGTAGAAACTGCATGTGAAGGTATAAGCTATCTGCAATCTATTCTAATTATTACGTTGTGCCTAATTGGTATGCTTGTGGTTATTGTGTTATCAATAATGATAATTCTTACGGTTTACGGTCGTATATTTAAAATATATATTTATACTGCGATTTCACCAATTCCGCTTGCTTCTTTTGGTTCAATCTCAACTTCTCGAGTCGGCAAGAGTTTTCTTCGTTCTTACATAGGAATATGTATGGAAGCTGTAATGATGATTTTAGTCTGTATTGTTTTTATTAATATCTTTAATGATCAAAACGGTATTTCATTCCATATTTTCTCCTCTGGTGGAGAAGATGCTATGTCTATTATTCGCGACTGGCTTATAAAAGTTATATTCTACGAACTACTTTTATTTACCATGATAAAGGGAACAGATCGGATTGTACGAGAAATGATGGGAGGTTAACTGATGGAAATAAAAGTTAATGAAGAAATAAGAAACATTAAAGAAACATTCTTGCTAGGTCTTTCCATGCGGCAAACGCTTTGTTCGCTTATTGCACTACTTACCGGTGTAGGTGTATATTTTGTGGTAAAAGATAGCATGGCACTTGAGTTGTCTATATCACTGTGTATGATTGCGGCTACCCCGTTTGCGTGTCTTGGATTCGTCACTATTCAGGGTATGACATTTGAGAAAATCTTTGTCGAGTTTCTTAAATCATATATTGTGAATCCGATCGAACTGTATAACAACCCCAAAAACACCATTGCAGAATGGAAGCATGAGGAAGAATACAATTCAGCAGATGCAATCAAGCAAAGAAATCAAAAAAAGATAAAGAAAGTGATTATATCTATATCAGTTATTGTTGTCTTAATGATCGGTTGCGTTTTGGCTTCTTCAATTGGAAATAATATCGCATTTGAAAACCATAAAACAGCTGAATTCGATAGTTTAATGTCAAACTATAAAGAAGGTATTTACACCTCAGAACATCTTGATCAATTTACTGAATTGAAAAACAGCTGTAAAGAGCAGTTAGAAACAATCAAAGACGAAAAAGAACTTAACATCTTATTGAGAACCTACAAAAGTAAGTTGAACGCTGTTCCAACCTATCCAGAGCTTCTTGCTGAATCGTTTACATCTGAATATTCTAAAGCAGTTGAGACATATCCGAACTTGACTGTAGTCATAGATAGTGTCGTTTCTGACATCAGTTCAGCTGACACTATTGAAAAAGCAAACGGACAATACAAAGTTGCAAAAAACATTATGGATAATGAAATCAAGGCGTTATCTAAATAATCGTTTGAAAACACTAAAAAGGAAGTACAAATATGAAGTTATTTAAATCAAGAAAAAGATTGATAGATAATCAATCTTCATTAAAGCTGACAAAGTACTCTGTTGCGAGTGACGCTTTGATTCCGATTGATATAATCTACAAAGATGGTATTCTCAAGTACCAAAACACCGATGTATACTGTAAAACCTACGAAATAAAGGATATTAATTATTTAACGTCCGATTACGAAGGTAAGAAATCCATCTTTGAAAAGTACAATCAGTTGCTTAATTCCATTTTGGACCATTTTAAACTGACTGTCATTTCAAGGCGATTAGAACAAGTAACCGATATCAGCTTGCTCTATGTAAAAATGGAGCATGACGATCTTGACTATCTAAGGACCGAATACAACAACTATCTCGATGAACTAGTAACGAACGCAAAAACATATGTACACACAATATATTTGACGATCTCGTCATCTAAAACAAATTACAAGGAGTTAGTATCAGAGTTTGGCAGAATTGAATCTTCGCTCCTGAGTGTACTGCGCAATATGGATTCATTCTGCAAACCTTTAACTGCGCAAGAAAAGCTGGAACTCATTTACAGCATCTACAAACCGGAAAAGTATAAAGAGACCCCTCTTGACTTCAATGACAAATCCAGAGTATACAAGGGCGAATCCTTCAAAGAACAGATCTGTCCCAATATTCAGGTAAACAATAAAAGCTTTGTACTCGATGAGCGATTTGGTCAGGCGATGGTATTCGAACGTTTCCCCACTTACATGAGAGACAGTCTGATCAACGCCGTTTTGTCTGTCGGAGCAGATATAGTAGTCAGCGTAGACTCCGAACCGATGACAAAAGAACAAGCAGTAAAGATGGCTGAAAAGGCTATGATGAGCGCAGAAAAGAACGCTATCGATTATGTGCGCAAAAACGCTTCGAAGCCGTATAATGTTCCGCTTCCTCAGAACCTAATACACACTCAGGAAAAAGCCGTTGAATTCTACGAACAAGTTGTCAATAATGATCAGAAGGTCTTTCTTTGTACCGTTACGCTCCTTCATTTTGCTGATAGCAGGGAACAATTGATGGTCAACTCGGAAAGACTTCAATCGATTGCTTCCGAACATCAAATTGGATTAACTCCGCTGATGTTTCCTTCAAGACAAATTGCGGGGATCAGAACTGCACTGCCGTTTGGAATCGACGAGATCGGCTATACACGAACTTTACAAACGCAAGTCCTCGCCACACTTATGCCGTTTCAAATCCAAGATATTATCCATTCAAAGGGTATTGTTTACGGAACCAACAAAGTATCCGGAAATCTGATTATCGTTGACAGAAAAGAAATGATTAACAGCAATGCCTGGATCTTGGGAAAGACCGGCGGTGGTAAGTCATTTTTTGCTAAGCAGGAGATTTTTAAAATCCTGTTGCGTGATCCTGAAGCAGATATCATCATTATCGATCCTGAAGATGAATATGCTCCGCTCGTTATTGCAGTCGGCGGAGAGATCATCAAGATTTCTTCCACTTCGAATAGCCATATCAACCCGATGGATATTACAGCAAACTATGGCGAGGAAGATGGCGTCCCGCTCCCTGAGAAAGCAGAATTCATTCAATCGCTGTTTGAGCAAATTATGGGCGACAAATTCTCAGGTATGCATCAGTCTATTCTTGATCGTTGTGTCAAGAATGTATTACAGCCATACATTGACAGAGGGTATACAGGTGAACCGCCGACACTCGACACCTTGTATGATGAACTTTTAAAAGTTTCCGATACAGATATCGCAAAAAGAGTTGCGCAGGAGCTTGCTCTTGAGGTCGAAATGTTTATCAAAGGTACGCTTAATACCTTTGCTTATCAAACTAACGTACAGACAGAAAACAAGGTAGTATGTTATAACATTAAGGATTTGGGTGATTCTCTGAGAGGAATCGGAATGCTTACGGTTCTCGACAATGTACTAAATCGTATCTCGCATAACAAGAGTAACGGTCGCAAAACTTATATCTTTATTGACGAGATATATCTTTTATTCCTGCACTCTTATTCTGCCGATTTTCTGTTCAAGCTTTGGAAGCGTATTCGTAAGTACAACGGCTCCTGCACGGGTATCACTCAGAATGTATCTGATGTATTACAATCGGATAAGGCTGAAACAATGTTATCCAATTCAGAGTTGATCATTATGCTTGCACAAGCAACTTCGGACATGGATAAGTTAGCCTATCTTTTACATATTTCGGAGGAAGAGACCAAATATGTTCAGAACGTTCCACAAGGCGAGGGTCTGATTCATATCGGAGATAAAAATATTCCTTTTAAAAACAAAGTGCCAAGTAATCTACAGCTATACAAGTTATGCTCAACGAAACCTGGTGAATAAAGCATTAAGAGGCAGTTACTTTTTGTAACTGCCTCTTTTCAGAGGTACTCATATGGAAATAAGAAAAAAGCCACAAGTAAAATTCAGCGAAAAGAAAGTACAATACAGCGAAAAACATACTGATTATGACGAAAAGAAAGAAAGAGACGCTGTTTCAGAAGATAATAATCCGCCCCAAAAAGGACCTAATAAAACCGAATTTAACGAAAACAAAGCAGCCAATACCATTGACAATCAATCAGATCCCTCTTCTTCACTACCGATTACAGGACAAAACACTGCGTCTAATGATTTATCGCAACGTATTATCAACAACACTCAAAAAAAGAACCGTCAAAAACGCAGCGTGTTATATACCTCAAAGACTCAACAGCGAAAGTCGGTATTTAATGTAAGATCTCAAAGAACTCAAAACAGTGCAATCAATCATCTGTACGATACAGCGTTATTAGTTACATCTTCGATTAATCGTTCTATTGATACAGATATTAATACAAACGAAGCTAATAATAAATCTGAATCTGCTCTTATTACCTCGGCTTCTCAAAAAGTAATAACCGGTATTACGAGCTTGACCAAGAAAACGATAGAGTACGGTAAAAAGAAAAAAGCGCCCTCAAATTCAAATGAATCCAACAGTTCATTAGCTTCCACTAAAAATGAAAAAGATAAAAATAAAAAAAGCAATAATGATACCGCTTCAAACTTAATTAAAGAAGCCGGGAAAGCCATAAAACGGTTAATTACTTTTATCCTGAGTTTTTGTTCTCCTATTGTGTTCTGTGTACTTATCATGGCAATCGTCCTGGTTATAGCAGTATCTGTTTTCGGAATCTTTTTTTCAAATAAAGATGATTCCTTGACAAACGCAATGAATGAAATTGTTGCTGAGTACAAAGATCGAATAGAAAGTATAAAAAACGACGTCAGCTACGATACGCTTTCTATAGAGGGCGAAGCTCCCGAATGGAAACAAATCATTATGGCTTATTGTGGGAAATACAGTTCTGCTGCTGCCGGTTCGGATCAACAAATATTCGCAGAGTTTAACGACGCAAGTAAAGAAAAGCTTAAAAAAGTATTTTGGGGAATGGTTACGATTTCCAAAGACACAGAGGTCAAAACAATAGAATCAACAGATTCAGAAGGCAAAACAACGACCACCAAGCAAACAAAGTTGATAATTACAATTGACTCCTTAACAGCCCTTGAATACGCAGAAAAAGAGCATTTTAATGAGGAACAAATTGAAAACATCAAGATGCTTAATCAAGTTTCCGATGAAACGTGGAACTCTCTATTAGAAAAAGCAAACTCTTTCAGCCTGCTAGGTAGTGGAGGTTTTGTAGGCGATTGGGTATATTATGATCAAACGCAGTATGGTAATTCTTATGGAGACGATTCAATCGCTGGATCAGGTTGCGGTCCAACATCACTTGCAATGGTTGCTACATATCTGACTGCTTCTTCAATAACTCCTGTAGATGCAATTTGGTGTGGTAATAGTTATTATGTGTATGGTGTTGGAACTTCTTGGTCATATTTTGCTGCAGCAGCTGACCATTTCGGCTTTCGCATGGAAGGTCAAACATCATCTTGGTCTACTGTTATTGATGCGCTAAAAAATGGCAAACCGGTCATTTCAGCACAACGTCCAGGTATATTTACAAGAGGTGGTCACTTTATAGTCCTGGCAGGGTTAGACAGCAACGATAATGTTATCGTTTACGATCCAAATGGTGGCAATGGATATAATCCTGACG
>Ga0256404_1004794_pt1 | contig 24902 bp, 18 predicted proteins | sample RumenRJG_01DNA_FD_185990 | JGI IMG/M metagenome (GOLD analysis project Ga0256404, IMG submission 185990) | Bovine rumen microbial communities from Lethbridge, Alberta, Canada - RJG_01 | ecosystem: Host-associated > Mammals > Digestive system > Stomach > Rumen | place: Canada: Alberta | collected... | reverse complement strand
ACCTATTGTACACCTTCGGGGAAAGTTTTTTTTGCTATAAGCTTTTGCCCACCACCCGCATAGCAGGTGGTTTATTGTGAAAACATTCCGCTTCGCTACATGTTTTCACCGGCTCATGCGCCGTAATCAGCCCGGGCAAAAGCCCTGCATAAAACACGATGAACACCGTGCCGATTGTATCCATAAAAAGAGGAAGATGCAGTATATCACCAATGAGGAAAATTCCAGTCAGATTGATAAACTGAGCGATAATAGAGAAAAAAATGATGCGAGAAACAGGTTCTTGCTTATTCATATTTTATGTAACCCATGAAAAAATTTAATATATAAAAAATTATATCATAATTCTCTGATTTTGTACGCATACACGCCAAAAAGCACACAAAAAGGCGATTGACAAAAATATAACAGTGTTATATAACTATTTTAGTTAGACCAAGCTAACACAGGAGAATTAAAAATGTCAGAAAAGAAAAAGAAATCTCTTCTTACCTGGATTTTCACATTTGCGGGCGAAAAAAAGCCTGCCTACTTTGCGAGCATTTTCTTTGCTCTGCTCAAAGTCACCTGTGGAATCGCCCCTTACATTCTGATTGCAAGCATCGTGCAAGAGCTTCTTTCAGGAGTGCGTGACTGGAATCTGTATCTTCGCCAGTGTGCCATCATCGCGCTTTTCTGGGCGGGGAATGCGTTCTTCCACATGATTTCAACCACGCTGAGCCATGTCGCAACCTTCAATGTTCTTGCAAATATCAGGAAAAATTTATGCGACAAACTCACACGAGTTCCGCTCGGCTCTGTGCTTGATATGCCTTCAGGTACGCTCAAAAATATCCTGATTGAGCGGATTGACAGCATGGAAACGACTCTCGCGCACATCTTGCCTGAATGGACAAGCAATCTTTTGCTTCCGCTGGTAATGTTCGCCTACCTTTTTCACCTTGACTGGCGCATGGGACTTGCCTCACTTGCAACTCTCCCGATCGGTTTTTTTTCTGCCTGTTTTATGATGCGTAATATGACCGAAAGATTCCAGAATGCCATTGAAAAGACAAAAATCCTCAACGATACGGCGGTGGAATACATCAACGGAATCGAAGTCATCAAGGCCTTTGGAAAATCAAAATCATCCTACGAAAAATTCGTGACCGCTGCCCGCGAAGGTTCTGACTGCTATGTTGAATGGATGCGCGACTGTATCTGGCCTTTTACGATTGCCTTTGTGATTGCGCCATCTACATTGCTGGCAGTTCTGCCGATTGGTGGCTTTTTCTTTTTGAACGGAACTCTTTCGGCAGTAAATTTTATCACAATCATAATTCTTTCGATGAGCGTTATCCAGCCGCTTCTGGTCGTTTATTCTTACCACGATGATCTGGCAAAAGCAGGCGTAATTTTTGGTGAAGTCGGTGGAATCATGGACATGGTTGAACTTGAGCGCCCGGAAAAAGATGCAAAAAAGCCTTCGGACAATTCGATTGCGCTGAAAGATGTGAGATTTTCGTATAAGAAAGATTCTGAAGACTGTCACACGGATTCAATTTTGCTAACGCAAAATCAAGAAAAGAAAGAAACCGTACAAAACGGAGATTCCGTAGGAATCTCGAATCCTTGTAACAACCGCAACAACGAAGGCGGTTGGTGTGGCAATGAAATCTTGCACGGAATCAGCATGACTCTTCCGCAGGGTTCTTACACTGCCTTTGTCGGACCGAGTGGCAGCGGAAAGTCTACAATCGCACGGCTTATCGCCTCTCTCTGGGATGTCGATTCTGGCTCAATTGAAATCGGCGGCGTGAACATTAAAAATCTTTCGCTTGAAGAATACAACCGCCGTGTAGCTTATGTAAGCCAGGACAACTTTCTCTTTGACTTGAGCGTGCGCGAAAATATCCGGCTTGGTCGTCTTGAGGCCACTGATTCCGAAGTTGAAGAAATTGCTCGTCGCAGTGGCTGCTACGACTTTATCATGAGCCTTGAAAATGGCTTTGACACAATCGTGGGCGGAAGCGGCGCACATTTAAGCGGCGGAGAACGCCAGAGAATTGCAATCGCCCGCGCAATGATGAAAGATGCTCCAATCGTAATTCTGGACGAAGCAACAGCTTACACCGACCCAGAAAACGAAGCGATTATTCAGCAGAGCGTAGCCCAGCTCGTAAAAGGCAAAACGCTGATTGTAATTGCGCACCGCCTTTCAACCGTAAAAGATGCCGATCAGATTTATGTCATCAAAGACGGCAAGATTGATTCTCACGGCACGCATGAGGAACTTCTTGCCCAGAACGGCTTGTACAAATCAATGTGGGAAGCACATGTACAGAGTAAAGACGAGTAGCAGGCGTTGCGGGCGGCGTCTGAGCCCGCAGAGGGGGTAGCGACCAACAAAGTGGGCGCGCAGGGGGAGCCTTCCCCCATCAGGAGGATATAATGTTTGAAATTTTACGGAACTTTTTTAATTTCTGCGACAAAGAAAACCGCAATAAATTTTACGCTTCAATTGTTCTTGGAGTCGTGAATTCATTTTTTATGGCACTCAGAATTGCCGCAATCGCCGTGATGATGCAGGGACTAATCCGCACCATTACGCAAGGAGAGCCGTTTACCACTCGCACAATCGCCCTTTCTTTCGCAATTATGATTTTCAGCGTAACGGCCGGAATCATCACCAAAAAAACGATTTCCATGTGGCAGACCGAGGGCGGCTACCGTACCTGTGCCAAAAAACGCATCGAAATCGCTGAGCACCTTCGCTACATTCCCATGGGCTACTTCAACAAAAACTCGCTCGGACAAATCACAAGCGTCACCACAAACACGATGGAACTCGTGGGCGATGTCGCAACCCGCGCCGTCATGCTCGTAATGCAGGGGCTTTTGGACTCCGCCCTCATCATCGTGATGATTTTCTTCTTTAACGCTCGGATTGCCCTTGTCGCCCTGGCAGGATTTTTGCTCTTTCAGACGGTGAATGTCTTTATGAGGCTGTCTGTCCGCAGCGTTTCCGAAGAAAAAAATATTGCCGACGAAAATCAAATCAGTAAAATTCTCGAATACATTCAGGGGATCGCCGAAGTACGCGCATACAATCTCACAGGCAGCCGGAGCGCAGAACTGAACGCCGTAATCAATCAGGCAAAAAAAGTCTGTCTCAAAATGGAACTTCGCTGCATTCCGATTGCCGCAATCCAGAGCCTTGTCGCAAAAATGAGCGGAGTGGCAATCATGCTCGCTTCCCTTTTCTTCTATTTGCAGGGAACGATGCCGCTCGAAAATTGCGCAGTCATGCTGATCTGTTCGTTCATGCTTTTCACAGCCCTCGAAGCCGGCGGAAACTACAGCGCGCTTTTGAGGACAATCGACATCGGCGTTAAAAAAGCACAGGCAATTTTGGATGTCCCGATGATGAAGATTTCCGGAGAAGACCACACAGATTCGATTTTGCTGACGCAAAATCAAGAAAAAGAAGAAAGTATCCGGTCTGGAGATTCCGTAGGAATCTCGAATCCGTGTGACAACCGCGACAACGCTGGCGATTGGTGTGGCAATCTTACTCTTTCTGCCCGGGATATTTCATTTGCGTACGACAAGCGCAAAATTATCGACGGCGTTTCGCTTACGATTCCGGCCCGCACTACAACTGCTATCGTGGGACCGAGCGGCGGCGGAAAGACAACGCTTTGTCATCTTCTTGCCCGCTTCTGGGACGTTGATTCTGGCGAAGTCACTCTGGGCGGCAAAAATGTGCGCGATTACGACATGGATTCTCTCATGAGCAATTTCAGTTTCGTTTTTCAGAACGTCTACCTTTTCCACGACACAATCGCAAACAACATCCGTTTTGGAGAGCCAAATGCTCCTATGGAACGCGTAATTGAAGCCGCCAAAAAAGCCTGCTGCCACGATTTCATCAGCTCCCTTCCGAACGGCTACGACACAGTTATTGGCGAAGGAGGAGCAAGCCTGAGCGGCGGTGAAAAGCAGCGAATCTCAATCGCACGCGCAATCATGAAAGACGCACCGATTATCATTCTCGATGAAGCCACGGCCAACGTTGACCCGGAAAACGAGCGCGATTTGATGGAAGCCGTCCGTGAGCTCACCCGCGAAAAAACGGTAATCATGATTGCACACCGCCTAAAAACAGTCCGCAATGCCGATCAGATTATCGTACTCGACAAAGGCAAAATCGCCGAACAGGGAAAGCACGACGAGCTTATGAAACTCAACGGAATCTACGCCCGCTTCATCGATTCACGCAAAAAAGCGGTCAGCTGGAAATTGTAAAAATTAAAAAAAATCCAGAGTCTTTTAAAGGCTCTGGATTGACATCAGATTTGTTCCCATCTAAAAACTGAATTTACATCTTACATAGCCCGTGCTTAAATCCTTGTATGAGCCGTACTGACCATCACGGTCCGGGCCTGGAATAAAGATGTAAGCCCCGCCAGAAAGATTTATCTGATCCGAAAGGCTGTAAGTTACAGCAGGTTTTATGAAGCTGTCGAAATCATTCAAGCCAAGAACTCCGCTGAAACTTAATTCAAGCGTTTCCGACAAAAGTTTTTTTGACACGCTCAAAGTCGCTCCGTGCTGCAAGGCTTTTTCGCGCTCAAGATTTTCAAGCTCTCCAAAAACGTAATCACAGTAATACTGGGCGGTAAAAGTCCAGCCCTCTCTCATCCAGTCAAGACCTGCAAGGGCAAAAAGTTCGTTACGCACAAGTGAAGAATCAACCGTTTCCGATGAAAGCATTTTTTCTTCTATAATAACTCCGCTAGATTTTTGAAAATGTCGCTTCGGGAAGAAAGCCGCTTCCATGCGCAGAACTGTTTCTTTGATTGGAACGGCAGCGTCTATTCCGAGCATTGCCATGCGCTTGTATTCGCCAGTCACATTCACGCCCTCAGAAGACATTGTGTAATCCAAAAAAGGCATATCGTCCCACCCATAAAATCCGTAGAACGAAAAATCCAGCACAGAAAAATATCCCGAAAGCTTCAAGCCGCCCTCGCCATTCGACAATTTTGATTCAGGTTTTTCAAATTTTGCATCCGAAAGTTTTGCCGGTGTAAAAAATGGAATCCAGTATGCGTCAGCCGTAAACTGATTTCCATTTACAGAAAAACGAAGAGCGTCTATGGCAAGTTTTTCATTTGTCGTCATAACAGCAAGGCTCGAAAGATCTTTAGGGCAAATCACGTTTGTTATGTCGATTCCGTCAGCCTTTCCCCAGGCAGTTTTTTGCCGTCCGATTCTCATTCCCCAAAAGTCCGCAGTATAATCCATCCAGCATTCGGAAAGCGAAAAATCCTGAGAATCTTCAATTGAGTCGTATTTAGCAGAACCTTCAAGAAGAGCAGAACTGTTTCCAAAATAAGAATCAATTTTCCCGGTAAATGAAGTTTCACCCAAAGTCATGCGGCCTCTTGCAGTATTGCGGTCTGTCCAGGGCAAACCTGATCCCCAGAGAGTTTCAACATTTCCGGAAAACTTTACTTCCTGTGAGATTGCACTGTGAAAACCTAAAAGTAAAAAAATTGCCGATAAAATCAATTTATTCATTATGTACTCCTTCGGGGTGTTGCGGGGTGTCCCCGCAGAGGGGGTAGCGGAACGCGGTTCAGGCACAGCCTTCACCGAGACTCGACTAAAATCTTGCCTCGCAAGATTTTTCGCCTACGGCGACCGTCTCCCTAGGGAGACATCCCCCTTCATCTACCGTATTCTTCCCTTTTCAAGTGCGGCAACAGTAAGCATTGAATCATCGATGTCACCGCCGTCGTAAACAATGTTTGCAGTCTCAAAAAGTGACCATGTGCCGCTCTGAACGTTTTCCATTTTCATTCTCTGAGCTGTCGTAAAGCCTTTGATTGTCGTAAAGTTTGTGCAAGTCAGAACGCGGTGAAGCTGATTCTGGCGGTCAAAAAGCTCACATTTTCTAAGGATGAAATCAGACTTTGCGATGTAAGAAATATATCGCGGGTCTTTTTCAGTTTTATCTTTTGCAACGCACTCAACCTTGTAACATTCAGTTCCGTCCACGCTTTCTTCGCCCAAAAGTTTGTAGTCGTAGTCGTTAAGATTTCTGTCTCCCATGTCGCGGTAAGTAAAATCCGTTCCCATAAAACTTCCGTCACTTTCTGAGCCGCTTGAAGCAATTCGGCGTGTCTTTTTCATCGCCGGCATATAAAGCCAGTTGTCAGAATCTTTTTTGTTGCCCTTTGAATCTTCTTCGTACTCAAACATCAGGTAGCCGGTTCCCGAAACATCTTTTGGCGTCACAAAGACGATGACTTCTTTTTTGACATCTCCGTAGTCCTTGCTTTTCATGATGACTTCGCGTTTTCTGTCCGAACCTTTTTTTGTGTGAATCGTGAGAGTTGCAGTTGAAGATGATGTTACAGGCTCAGGAACTTCATCGGACTTTTTCATAATCTCGTAGCCCGTGAGCGACTGTGCAAAAAAGCTGAAAACTGAAAACTGAAAGATGAAAGCTAATGCGATTGATTTTTTCATTGTTAATTCTCCTGTTAAATAATGTTTTTGAAGGGGGAAGCCTCCCCCTCGCTCCAAAGTCCTCGCTTCGCTCCGGTCTTTTTCGCTACCCCTTCTCCTAAGGGGCAAGCCCCTTAAAATCTCAACAGTGGTTTGCGGTTCAGGCATAGCCTTCACCGAGACTCGCCTAGAAACTCGTCTCACGAGTTTCTTCGCCTGTCGGCGACCGGCTCCCTACCAAAAGGTCGTGTGATATAAAGCAGCACCGGTGTAATCGTGTAGTCCGCGATCAGTGCGCTTCCAAGACCGACTACCGAAAGCCAGCCGATATTTACTAGAACATTCATCGTGCTTGTAAGGAAAATCGCGAACATGGCACAGAGGATTATCGTCGTCATAATCATCGTTTTTCCAATCTCGCGGTATGAATTTTCTATTGCGCTTCTGTAATTTCCGGTAATCTCGAAATGATATTTAATGTGGTTAGTAAAATGAATCGTGTCGTCAACGGCAATTCCCAAAATCATCGGCATAATCATTGCGGTAATCATGTCCAGGTTTACGCTTGCGTAGCCCATGATTCCGCCAATCAGCGCAATCGGCACAATATTCGGAATCATTGCGATAAATCCGGTTCTAATAGATGTGAATGCAAGTATAAGCAGAATCAGAATTATAATCAGCGAAGTGCCAATCGATTTGATTGAACCGCGGACAAGTTTTCCGTTCATCTGCGCATACTGAACGACTTCTCCAACGACTCCTGCATTTTCTGCATCCGGGAAAAGCTCTGCGACCCATTTTTTGACTTCCGCAAGATTCTTTACGATTTCTTCTCCGTCGTAACCGGCAAGTTCAACCTTCAGATATGCCGCGCGGAAATCATTGCTGATGTAATCGTACAAATCCGTTCCGCCAGAAATTTCATAAAGAAACATAATCTGCGTTACTAAATCCTGATTATCCGGAATGATGTAGGAAGCCGGGTCATCCTCGTTCAAAGTTCTGTTCATTTCCTTAATGATTTTAGTAACCGAAGAAACCCGCGGCTTTCCGTTGGAAACTTTTGTCTGGCTCAGTTTTCCGATTCGCTCCGCAAGAATGTCCATTTTTTTGAGAACCTGAGGATTTTTAATCGCGTCCTCATCAGAATATTCGATCAGAACTTCATAATCGTACTGGCTTCCAAGCTGGCTCCTTGTAATTTCCAAAAGACGCTTGATGTAAGGTGTGCGCTCGCCCATCATGTCAGAGTAGTTCATGTTCACTTTGATTTTGAAAATCCCCGGTATCACAACAGCGGAAACAAGAACCGTAAGAATCACGGTAATCCATTTTTTGTTGAGGATTGATTTTCCCATCGCTTCAACACGCAAGTCTGATTTTGTCGCACCTTCTGCATTCACAAAGTCCGCCTCAGGAGATTTGTCTTTTCCAAAACTGTAGAGAACCGGAAGAAGAATTATGATGTAAGCAAAAACTGCAAAAACCGTAGCGGCTGTAATCCCGCCAACCCAGCGCATCGGCTTAATTCCTGCAGAAAGGAAGGAAAGCATTCCCGCCATAGTCGTGATTACTGTAAAGAACAAAGCCCAGCCTGAATCGCGCACACCCATTACGATTGATTCCTTGCGTTTTCCAGTCTTGCGGAAGTGCATTTTAAAGCTGTTGATATAGTGAACCGAATATCCGACCGCAAGTGCCATCGAAAGAAGCACGGTAATCATAATCATTGAGTTGTTGCCTTTTATTCCCATCCAGCCGGAAAAACCAAGCGTTGTTGTAAGCGCACCGACTGTTGAAATCGAAGGAACTACAATTCCGCGGAGAGAACGGATAAAAATTATCAGGCAGCCAAGCATTACCAGAAAACCCAGCAAAATACGTGTAGCAAGCTGCTTCATTGTCGCCTCTTCTTCCTCGAACTCGGTGTAGCTCATGCCTGCCGGGCGGATTTCCCATTTGTCAGATTTATACTTCGGATCATTGAAAATCTTCATGGCAGGCGGTGCAATTTTTTCCATTGCTTCAGTCAAATTTTCTGAATATTGCTCAAGATTTACGATAAGCCAGGTTTCGGTCGCATCAGCACTGACAAGCGTATTCACAAGCGACTCTCGGCTTAAAATGAAAGCCTTCTTTTGTGCAAGTTCTTCTGCGTCCTCTGGCACACCGTCTTCGAAAGGACTTGTAACTTCAAAGCCTTCTTCCGTACCAATTGGAATCGAAAGTTCCATGAGCGAAGTAATGCTTCCGGCATAAGGAACATTCTGTAAAAGCTCGTCTCCAAGCTCATCAATCATCGCAAGGACTTCCGAATCAAAAACATCGTCCGCCTTGATGTGAGCCAACAGGCTGTCCGTTGAGCCGAAAATGTCTTCAAAATGGTCCTGATTGCGCTTTGTGGTCTCCCAGTCGTCAAACCAGTCTTCTTCACCATTGTCAAGCTTAAGACGGCTAAGTCCCAGAGTCCCGACAACCGTAACAACAATCAGACAGATAAGAAAAGCCCAGCGATGCTTTACTTCAAACCGCCCGAACTTTTCAAACCAGTCGTTAATCTTTTTTACTTTCATAAAAAGCTCCTTTTAAAACCCCGCGTTAGCGGCGTTGCATGGAAGCAACGAATCAGCAAGTTTTCACCAACGGGGAAAACTTGTCCGTGATAAAAATTACACGGATGTAATTTTTATCATGCCTCCTTTTTAAGATAACAGTGTTACAAATTTCCGATAACAATGTTATCTTAGCGGTAACACTGTTATCTTGTCAATAGTTTTTGGTAACAATGTTATCTTTTTTAATTGACAAAGCCACCTTTTTATCGCACACTGTTTCGCATGGCAGATTCATCAACCGAAACAAAAAAGAAACTTCTCGAAAGTGCAAAAAAAGAATTTCTCGAAAAAGGCTTTACGGGAGCTTCACTTCGTACAATTGCCGCGAATGCAGGAGTCACGACGGGTGCCATGTACCGCCACTTTAAGGACAAGAATGCTTTTTTCTGCGCGCTTGTTGACGATGCCATTACCGTCACAAAACAAGTGATAATGCTTGCCGATCCAAAAAATCATGAAAAGCTCACACCCGCGCAAATGCAGGAGCATATGGACTTTGAAAAAAAATCAACTGATGATTTTCTGAACTATATGTATGAAAATTTTGATGCTTTCACACTTCTTCTTAGAAAGTCAGCTGGAAGCACCCACGAGCATTTTCAGGAAGATATCTGCGATTTGTACACAAAAAACTGCGAGAAAACTTTTGCCTGGATGTACGAACAAAAAATCGCCACAAAGCAAGTTTCACCAATGACAATTCATTTTATGGCGTCAACCATCATCAACGCGTTCTGCGACATAATTCTTCACAACATGACTCAAAAAGAAGCAAAAGAATACATCTCCGACATCATGGAATTTACAAGTTACGGTGCCTACAAGCTCATGGGAATTAAGGTTGAATAAAATTTACAAGAAGTAAGTCTTCATCATGCCCTTTCCCTTTACGTCAATTTCTGTATTCTTGCTGTATTGGTAAAGGCTTGAAGTCTGAGCTTTCGTTGTTTCTGTCACGTGGATTCGCATTGGAAGGCCTGTGCTCTCCATTCGGCTCGCAACGTTAACGGTGTCGCCCCAAATATCATAAATGAACTTTGTTTTTCCGATTACACCCGCAACAACCGGGCCAGAATTTATTCCAAGCCTAATTAAAAGTTTGACAGATGATGTTTCATTGAAAGTACGGACATCATTCAAAAGACCTTTGGCAAACAGAATCATTCTTAACGCACCATCGTTATAATCCTCTTGCGTAAGACCTGTTGCCGCCATGTAAGCGTCTCCGATTGTCTTGATTTTCTCGATTCCTTCTCGTTTGGCCCGTTCATCGAACATCGTAAACATTTTGTTGAGCATGGTGACAACTTCCTCAGCCGTCATTTCACCACTGATTTTTGTAAATCCGACAATATCAGTAAACAGCACCGTAACATTCGGATATTCTTTAGCGATAGTCCTTTCGGGATGTGCCGTAAGTTCTTTTGCGATTTCCTTTGGAAGAATATTCAGAAGAAGATTTTCTGAACGGTTCTTTTCTGCTTCGAGTTCTTTCGTGCGTTCTTTTACAGTGCGTTCAAGTTTTTTGTTTTCTTCTTCGACACGAATAAGTTTTCCTTCAAAAAGCATGATTGTCGTTGAAATAATGAAAATAATGAAAAGCAAAGCAAGGAAAACATCAAAAAGTTTATTCGTAAGCGGTTTTAAAATGCTTGAGTATGTGAATACGATTTGTTGAGAAAGAGTATTATAGTCATGCGGCGTGTACATGATACAACCGAAGCCAAGAGTCCTTAAAGGTGTAATTGTGTAAAAATCTTCGCCGTGAATATTTTCTTTGTCACCTTCATGCGGTTTTTTGACATTCAATGAACCTTCCAAAAGCGTAAACGTTCCGTTCCATGGACCTGGATCAACAGAGCAGCCTTCCGGAACAGAAATCGAGAAATTCCAGTCAGTGATGATTGTACTGCCCATGTTGTTGAAAATAACGCCGTCGTACTGCGCTCCAGTTCTGTCAGGATCATCTTCATCAACCCAGTGCTTATCTGCGTTCCTTCCAAAAATTACGCAAACAGATTTTGAAGCATCGTTTTCAGAATATGGCTCCGTGATTTTTAAGGTCTTGTCTGGAAGAGATATACCTTTGATTGAAACGATTACAAGAACCAAAAGAATTCCGCCCAAGCTGATAGAAAGGCTCTGCCAGAAATGATTTCTTGCGACTCTTTTTCGACTTTCCGTTGAAATTGCTTCTGTTTTATAAACCGGGCTAATAATTGAATTTCCCCGCTCCCCTGAATAAAATTCTATTTCCATCAATTTGATTGAAGAGTAGAAAAGATGCAATGCGCTAAGTCCAAGCGAAACATTTATCCACGGAAAACCGTAAACAATAAGAATCATAATTACGCCAATCAAAGGAATGATGAAGTAAAACAAAAGGGAGACAAAAATATTTTTTTCAAGCTTTTTTCTGTTTTGCAAAAACATTGTGAACGTGATAAGCCCGGGCAAAAGCCCCAGACCGACGCTCAAAGGAAAAAAAGTACTTCGGTGATAAAGATTATTTTCGTCAAAATAATAGAAGAAATTTGAGAACTGGCTGAAAATTGTAATCAAAACACCGGCAACACATAAAACAAGAACTATAAAAAGCTGAACAGGAATGCCATTCTTTATAGAAGTTTTTGGATGCAAAACCAGAGACAAATTCAAGCGAGATTGCTTTATGAATTCACATACATACAAACAAAAGAAAAAATTGATTGAAAAATTGCATATAAAGACAAAAAAATTGCTCAGGCGCACCATGTAATAGCCTGTCATTGTTGTATTTCCACGATAAAAATAAGCAAGGGCATCCGAAAGAAGCAAAAAGCCTGTGAACCATTCAATAAAAATGAGCGTCCTTCTGCCATTTTGCTTTAAATTATGACCAGACCACAAAAAAACTCCTACCTGGAAACAAAAGAAAGAAAGAAAACTAAGAGATGAAATACTGATAATTCTCGTAAAATCAGACATGGAATACGCCCCTAAAAAATTGTGTACAATTATAACACATTTTAAAGTATATTTAAAGAAAAAAATCAAAAGTATACAAAAATATAATAGTGTGTCAAAAAAAATCCCAGAATTTTATAAACTTTGCCGCTTCGCAAGTTGTGAAAAATATCCGCCCTTAGCCATAAGTTCTTCGTATTTGCCCTGCTCCACCACCTCGCCGTCTTTCATTACATAAATTTTATCAGCATTGATGATTGTTGAAAGCCTGTGTGCGATTATGATTCTGGTGACTTTAAGCCTGTCCAGGCTCTTTCGCACCGTGAGCTGAGTCAGATTGTCCAAAGCACTTGTTGCCTCATCAAAAATCAAAACACTAGGGCGGCGGATAAGTGCCCGCGCAATGATGAGCCGCTGGAGCTGACCGCCAGAAAGTGTTGCACCACCAGCAGGAATCATCGTGTACATTCCCATCGGCATTTCGGAAATATCCTTATCGAACGAAACTTTTCTGGCAGCTTCCCAAGCATCTTCTTCTTTGAGACCGCTGCTTCCGACGATGTTCTGCAAAACTGTACCCTGCAAAACCGTGTCATTCTGCAAGACTACGCCAAGCTGCCGCCGAAGAGAGCCAATATCGACCGCAGAAATATCCTGGCTATCAAAGAAAATCGCGCCCGACTCTGGTTTTTCAAAACCGAGCAGCATACGGACGAGTGTTGACTTGCCTGCTCCGCTCGTTCCGACAACAGCGACAAATTCTCCATCTTTTATGCTCATATTCACATCTTTGAGAACGAGCGGAGAATCCGGGGAATATCGGAAATTTAGATGACTGATTTCAATATTACCTTTGAGCTTATCAATCGGTGGCTTTGCAGATTCAAATTCCGGCTTTGCATCAAGAATCGGCTGAATTCGTTTTGAGAGAGGAATAACATTTCGGATTTGAAGCAAAGCACCAGCAACGCCCAAAAACGCTCCCTGAAACGAAGAATACGATGTCAAAAATGCCATGAAAGTTCCCGTTGTGAGGTCAGTAATTGCCTGCATTTTTAAGCCACGGCCATACAAATAATAGAAGATAATGCTCACAATTATGGGATAAACCGTGCTAATCAAGGAACTTACTATACCAGCTAAACCGAGACTGTAACTGATTTTTGTCTGACGGATATATTCATTCGACCATTGGGCAAAGAATCGATTTTCAGAATGTGTATTCGTAATTTTTTCAATGCCGTTCAAAAACTGAAGCAGCATACCCTGAATTTTACCCTGACAGTCAATCAACAATCTTTCCCATTTATAAGTGAGCAAGCAAAAAAGAGCCGAAATAATAATCGGGAAAACGCAAAACAAAATTCCCCATCTTGCAAAATAGCCGGAAAATCTGAAACACTGAATCAAATAGACAAAACTGAAAATAAAATTCATGAAAACCGAAAGAACTGTATTGAAAATTACCTTGCGGATTTCAGAAATCGTCATGGCGCGGGCAGCCAAATCACCCGAAGAAAAGTTTTTGAAAAAATCAACCGGCAGTTTTAAAATCCTGTCCATGACCGCAGCTTCCAAATCACTGTCGGCCTTCGTTTCCATTCTTATGTTTGCAAAATATTGAGCAAGTCCGCCAATCATCGAAGAAATACTACAGAAGAAAACAAGCACACAAATCTGAATTGCCTGAGTTTTCGCCGCCTCCGGGATAACATTGTCGATAAAATTGCGTGTAATCAACGGCATAATAAGACCAATAAGAGTACACAAAAAACCGATAATGACAAAACTGGCAATGTCACGCTTAATGTCCATGAGAACGAACTGGCAAATTGTCTTTATCGAGATTTTTTCTTCGCTCATGCTTTTATAAACCATGATTGCCATCGGGTAAACCTGCTTGGCATTTTTCTTGGTTACAGGAATTTCGACATTGCCTGTCGGATCGATGATTTTATAGCCCGAAGAATTTTTGTTCTTTATAAGTGCGACAGGAATAAGGTCGGCGGAAGTGTCATTTTCACTCGAAATATCGATGTCACCGTCCTTCTTATAAAAGCCGATTAAGTGGCCGTTGTCTTCTTTGTACCATTTTTCACGAAGAACAACTTCACGCACGCGAACGGTATTGTCATTGGCAAGCTTTTGAACGCCCGCCTTTGTAGGCTCGTAACTTTTATCCTGAAGCTGATGAATTGAAATTCCGCCCATATTTTTGGCGACAAGCTTAAAAACCTTTACTACAGGGAAATCATCAGGTCTGAAAATATTCGTATCCGTTACTTTCTTATTTACAACGGAAGAAATATTCGCAAGCGCATCCGAAAAAGCATAATCAGCCGTTTTTTGTTGCTTCATCGAGCGCAAATTTTCCCAGGCAAAATTAGTTTCCATATCAATGATGATATTTTTTTTCCATTCCGCAGCCTTTTTTTCAAAATCAGGCTCAGTTGGCTCAGTAAATTCAACCTCTGTTCCGTTCGTTCCTGCAAGAATGATGTCATATTTTTCATTACCAGAAATATTAGGAAAAGACTCGCCCTCACCAAAATTAGCAATCTCATGTCGTGCGCCAGTTCGCCCGTCAGCAAGTTTTTTTACAAGAAAAAGATAGCCGTGCCCCCGAAGCACTTTGATTTCATGAGCCGAACCGTCCAACGTGAGGATATTTGTATTGTTGATTTTAAATATATCTTTTTTCATAGCATTTTTATTTCAAAAATAATTTTCTTTGATTCCTACACGGGAAAATCCCAGATTTTTCCGAGACTCACTCAAAACTCACCTCGTGAGTTTTGCCCCCTACGGGGTCGTTCCCTACATCGTCCTAACCAATTCGCTATACATTCCGCCCTGTTTCATCAGTTCATCGTGCGTCCCCCGCTGAACTATGCTTCCGTGATCTAGCACGATTATCTCGTCGGAGTCGCGGATTGTGGAAAGACGGTGCGCGATTATGATGCTTGTACAGCCTCGTCGGCGGATGTTCTGGTCTACCGTCTGCTCGATAATTGCATCGAGTGCGCTGGTGGCTTCGTCCATGATTATGATTCTTGGATTTGTTGCGAGCGCGCGGGCAATTTCAAGTCTTTGCCTTTGGCCGCCGCTAAAGTTTCTTCCGCCCTCGCTTACTCGTGAAAAATATCCGCCTTGGCGCGAAGTGATTACATCGTGAATGCACGCATCTTTTGCCGCCTGAATGTAAACTTCTTCTGGAATTGTTGAGTTCCACATCGTGATGTTGTCTTTGATTGTACCCTCAAAAAGCGAAATGCTCTGGTTGACCACGGAAACAGAAGCCGCGAAAGTCTTGCGATCAATCTCGTTCAATGGTTTTCCGTCAAACAACAGCTCCCCGCTCCACAAAGGATAGGTCGCGCTGATTAATTTTCCGAGCGTTGACTTGCCGCTTCCTGTAGCACCGACCAGTGCGATTCGCTTTCCTGGAGTAAATTCTATGTTGAGACCGTTAATCAACGGAGCAGACAGCGGAGAATAGCCGAAAACTGCATTTTTGAGAGAAATATATCCCTCCAACTTTCTGATTGGCGCATAAAAAGGCAGGTTTGCTACTTTTTTTTGCTTGAATTGATGTCCATTTTCCCCAAAACCGCCTTTATCTTCAAAATCATCCTTAAAAATCTTGGGAGTCGGATATTCCATTACATCATCGATTCGCTGCATGTCCGCGCTTGCCGAAAGGAGTTTCGCGCCCATACTTAAAAACGAATTGACTGGTGAAGAAAAATGTGATTGCAAAATTTGAAAAGCCATGAGCATACCGATTGTAAGATGACCGTCCATCACCCGTACAGCACCGATTGCCAAAATCAGAATGCCCTGAATCTGCGAAATTGCCTCAGGAACAATTGCATTCGCCGTGTTTGACTTTACGAGCCGCTGATTTTCCAGAATCACCTTTGCCTGCTGGCCAGACCACTGCATAAAAAAATCATTTTCCGCCCCAGAAGCCTTAAGAGATTCAATCATTTCGATTCCAGACATCGTGATTCCGCTGAGCTTGCCGCCTTCCATCTCAATTTTGAAAGATTTATTTTTAACCCGTTCGCTCGTAATTTTAAAAATTACCACAAGCACAAATGTGAGCGATACAGAAATCACCGTGAGCGGTACATCGTACAGCAACATGAGTATAAGGAAGAAAATTGTGCTGAAAAGATTTATAATAACGCCGATAAGCTGCCCGGAGACAAGACTTGCAATCGAATCACAAGAAGAAATGCGGTTACAAAGTTCACCCGGAAGTCGCTGAACAAAAAACTGCATCGGCATCCTGAAAATCTGATTGATGAATTTTGAAGCCGAAGAAAGGCTGAGCCTCACCTGAAACCTCATCAGAACGGAATTCTGAATTGCCTGCAAAACAATTGAAACCAGGCAGGTAATTGCCATCACGACAAGGAGCGGCTTTAAAAGATTCATCGAATCCTTGACTAAAATTTCATCGATAAAGAAGCGCGAGAACGTTGGATAAATGAATCCCGGAATAAAATAGAGAAAACTCAAAAATCCCAAAAAAGTGAAGATTGAACCAAGCCCGCCCAGCCTTTTTTTGAGTCTGTTCCAAACCTTTGGCTTTTCCCCGCTCGGAACAAAATTCTCTCCCGGAAAGAAAGTAAGCACAACGCCAGTAAAAGACTCGTCAAATTCGTCAAAATCTACAGAACGTCTTCCCACAGCAGGATCATTTATTACAACTGAATGTCGCTTGAATTTTTCAAAAACAACAAAATGATTGAAATTCCAGAAAATAATCGCGGGAGCCTTCAATTCGCGAAGCACATCAACTTCCATTTTAAAGCCTTTCGCTTCCAGACCGTAACGCTTTGCCGCCTTAATCAAATTGCTGGCCTTTGTTCCGTCACGTGAAACACCACACTCAACCCGCAGCTCTTCCAAAGAGACATATTTGTGATAATAAGAAAGAATCATCGAAAGACTTGCCGCCCCACATTCAAGGGCTTCCATTTGTAAAACCGTTGGTGTCTTAGTCTTTCGGAATAAAGGGAATTTCATTCGTTTAAGTATAATTCAATTCAGTGATAATGTCACTTAAAAAAAAGACGGCAACAGGGCCTCCGCATTATAAAATGTTTGCTGCTAAAAATGGCTTCCAGTCGTGAAAACGGCTTATCGGAACCTAGGGAACGACGGCGTAGCCGTCAAAATGCTTCGGTGGAGCATTTTGAGTGACTCTCCGAACAGCTATGCTGTGAAGGCATAGCTAGCATGCTACACGCGTTTTGTGCTTGAAACTATAAACGTTTGTCGCTCTCGCGGCAGCACAAACCGAGTGTTTCCGTAAGCCGTTTCGCTCCTTCACGCCATTTTCGATATAAAATCGTTTATAATTCGGAGCTCCAGAAGACGGCAATTGCTTGCCGTCATAGAATTGCTTAAACAAGTTTCATTATAACCACATTTCTGGAGGCGGATAGAATTGCAATATACCTTTCTTCAATTCAATCGTTGTGAAAGTCACTTTTATCGTTATGATATTAAGGACGGTCGCCTCAAAGTAAGGTTTAAATTCCGCCTTGATTTCAAGCCCTTCTGCATCAGGTGCCCAACAATAAAATTCTGTTTCGCAGATTTTATCACCGTTTGCGAACGTGTTGAAATACGGATGCGGGAATATTCCCCACTCCCACTCTATTCCATAATTGGCACCAACTTTTGCTTCACCTCCATAAAGGCCCACAAAACAAAGTCGTGGAGACATTGAAATATCCACAGTTGCTCCTACCGCAACGCTGATACCAAAAACGCAAGGAATCGGACCGAGTGCAAATTACAAGAATATTTTTATGTTATTTTATTTATTGTAAAAGAATTTTTTTTGCAATCCTGACATAAAAAAAGCCGATTTCACATCATCCTATTGAAACCGGCAAAAAATTCAAATTATATAGAAGAAACTTTGCTTTCTCTAAAAATATCCGGGATTAGCTTAAGTCGCTATAAATCATGGACACTGCGAGCGCACTGAAAATATCTTCGGAAATCAATGCTGCGCATACAAAAAGAGCAACTCCAACAAGGACGTTTTTCCAAAAATGTTCTTTAATACTGGAAGTAAACCTTTCTTTTGAGAAGCCACACAAAGACTTTAATTCTTCGGCCTCAAGCTCCGGGTAAATCTGATGAATTGCCGAAAAAGCAATTTCTGGGCATGTAGAAGCCTCGACAACCATTGAAATTCTCTCGACATCAAAATTGTACTGAAATTCAGAAATCTTTTCTTTTTCAAGACCAGCTCTTACCAAAGCTTTTTTTAACTGAAAATTCGTCATTTTTTGCTCCACATATATTTTTACGAACAACTTTTTAAAATGGCTAAAAAATCAAGGAATGTTCAGCGCTTTTCCTGTTTAATATTATTTTAATACAATTTTGAATAAAATCAAGTTAAATTTAAGTTTTTTTAATTAAAGGTGTCCGAAAATTAAATCTCCGAACACCAGGATTTGCTAAATTTTCCAGGCATCAGCAAGTTTTTTTGCTTCTTCGTATGGATTTTCAGCTCCCGCAACAGCAGAGACAACGAAGAATCCGCCGACTCCAGTTTCTTTGAGAGGCTGAATATCTTTGAGTTTTACGCCACCGCCAACAACGACAGGAATCGGGCTTTTTTTGCCAAGCTCGGTCAGTTCTGCAAAAGTCTTTGTAATAACATGGCCTGTTTCATCCATGCCACAATCCGGCTTTGTCGCTGTCTCATGAACAGGACCCGCCCCAAAATAATCAATCTGGCTCACGTCAGCGGACTGAACATAGTCAATCAAATCTTTTGTAGGGGCAGAAAGACCGATGATTGAGTCCTTTCCCAAGAATTTGCGGCAGATTGAGACCGGAATATCGCTCTGTCCAACGTGAACGCCGTCAACTTTGATTCCCAGTTCACGACAAGCAAGAACGATGTCCAGGCGGTCATCAACAAGAAGTGCTACGGAATCAGATTTTCCGAGCTTTGCGATTGCTTCTGCGGACTGGCGGCAATCCTCAATCATTTCTAGCGCGCTCGCTGTTTTTGAACGAATCTGAACGCATGTAAAACCAGCCCTCACAGCATCTTCAACGATTTTAGCCACTGGACGACCATTTGTATTCTCTCTTCCGACGACCAGATATGCGCTTATATCAACTTTCATTTTTTTCTCCTTTAAAACACCGCGTTAGGCAGCGTTGCATGGAAACACGGATTTTCTGTTATTTAATGTGTGCTTCAAGACGATCAAGTTTTTTGTTCATTGTATCCGTAAAGCCCGGTCGAATATCCATTTTCAGGATTACTTCGGTTCGGATTCCTTTTTCAGCAAGAACAAAAGTTGCTCTTTTTACAACTTCCATAACTTTGTCGTATTCACCTTCAATTTCGGTAAACATCGAGCTTGTTTTGTTCGGCAATCCTGATTCACGGATAACTTTTACAACTTCGGCGACATATTCAGAAAGTTCATCACCAACTCCAAACGGTGCAATTGCCACTGCAACCAATGTATTCATTTTTAACTCCAATAAATTTCTATTTCAATTCAAAAGGATTGTTCGCGACATCTTCTGACGAGGCAAGATAAAGCTCATCCAGGAATGCAACTTGGAAACTTCCCGGAGCGTTGACTTTTGACTCAGCACGTTTTCCTGCAAGATTGTAAATCTGTGTTGCAGTGAGAGCCGCAATAAAAGGAGAGGCGACACCCGCGTAAACAGCACAAACTCCGCCCAAAGAGCAGCCTGAACCTGTGATTTTTTCCATGAAATGAGAGCCGCCTTTGCAATAAACTGAGATTTCACCGTCCGTGACCAAATCTTCGATTCCGCTTACGGCAACTGCTGCTCCAAGCCCGCCTCGTTTTTCATTGATGTACTTTGCGAGGGCTTTTGCGGCATTTTCGGCATCGTTTACAGTGTCAACAGTATCAACCCCTTTTGGGCCATTAGATGAAGCTGATTCGCCGATTCCCCAGAGTTTTGCAAGTGCGATTACCTCAGAGGCATTTCCACGGACGATTGATGGCGGAAAATCTTTGAAGAGCGCAAGCAATTTTGTGCGGAGCGAGCCGATTCCAATTCCAACAGGATCCAAAACCCAATTTTTTTTGAGCTCGAAAAGCCTTTTTGCCGTGCGTGGAAGAGTTTCTTCGTAAATCGGGAACATTGTACCGGCATTGATGTAGACTGCACTTCCGACTTCTGAGACAAATTCGCCTTCGTCCGGAAGATAAACCATAGCTGCCGAACCGCCAACTGCGAGCTGAGCGTTTGCGACAAAATTGATTGTAACTGTGTTTGTGATTGATGGTGCGAGAGGCTTTTGTGAGCGGACAAGTTCCACAGCCTCTTTGACTTGTGATTTGATTTGTGATTCGGTCATTTTTTAACTCCCAAGTTTTTAATTAAGGAAGTTGACCGTATCGTCTTAAAAAGAAAAACTCTCCGAGGGGAGAGCCTGTGATTTTATCTGGTACAGTGCTTCCTTCGTCGGTGTTAGCCGGACAGGTTCAAAGGGTTTTGCGTCGTTACGCTATCTCAACTCGTTAGGATTTCTCCGTCGAGTTCCCCTGCAATGCGATTATAATAAAACAAACGTGCATTTTGAGCAATAAGCCCACTTGAACTTTTTTTTGTAAATCACTATTTTTTAGCACATACACCTTATTGCATCATCTTGAGGGCACCGCCTGATGATGCGCTGTTTTGGAGGAATTATGAAAACAGCACTTACTATCGCAGGAAGTGATTCTTGCGGAGGCGCCGGAATTCAAGCGGACATCAAAACAATGACGATGAACGGAGTTTACGCAATGAGCGCCGTCACAGCATTGACCGCACAGAACACAACCGGCGTCACACAAATCATGGAAGTCACGCCCGATTTCCTAAAAGCCCAGCTTGATGCCGTAATTTCGGACATTTTCCCGAATGCCGTCAAAACTGGCATGGTCGCATCCAGCGAATTAATCAAAACAATCGCACAGGCTGTCAAAACTTACTCGCTCAAAAATCTTGTCGTCGATCCTGTAATGGTCGCAACGAGCGGGTCAAAGTTGATCAGCGAAGAGGCAATCGACACACTCAAAAAAGAACTTCTTCCGCTTGCCACAGTGATTACGCCAAATATTCCCGAAGCCGAAGTTCTTCTCGAAAAGGCAAAAATTCCCACAGAGAATGATGCGCGGGCTCTCAAAATCACAACAGAGTTTGAAATGGAAGAAGCCGCACGCAAAATCCACGAAGCTTTCGGCTGTTCAGTTCTCGTAAAAGGCGGCCACAATGTAAACGATGCGAGCGATTTCTTATACGGCAAAAACGAAAATGGTGAAATTGTCGCAAAATGGTTCAAAGGACGAAGAATAAACAATCCGAACACACACGGAACTGGATGCACTCTTTCAAGCGCAATCGCCGCAAATCTCGCAAAAGGTGAAAGTCTTGAAAACGCTGTCGAAAAAGCCAAAGAATACATTTCTGGTGCGCTCGAAGCAATGCTGGATCTTGGCAAAGGAAGCGGCCCTTTAATGCACAATTTTGCAATTGTAAAATAAACCACAGATTACACAGATTACGCAGATTCTTTTAATCTGTGACATCTGTGACATCTGTGGTTAACTAAAAAACAACTCTCTGTGGCCTCTGTGGTCCCCGTGAGAAATTTAAAAAGGGATTTTTTATCATGAATAACAAACAAACATCTGTATTTAATAACGCTTTGATTTGGTTCGGTGCAGGAGTTTCTATCGCCGAAATCATCACCGGCACTTACTTTGCACCTCTCGGATTCGCAAAAGGCACTCTCGCAATTCTCCTTGGTCATTTGATTGGCTGTATCCTTCTTTTCTTCGCAGGCTACATCGGCGGAATCGCACGAAAATCGGCAATGGAGACAACAAAATTCAGTTTCGGCTCATGGGGAAGCAAATTCTTCGCCCTTCTTAACGTTCTTCAGCTCGTGGGCTGGACAGGAATCATGATTTATGACGGTTCGCTCGCTGTAAACGAAATTTTCTCGTTCGGCAAATGGATTTGGGCAATCGTCATCGGTGCTTTGATTATTCTCTGGATCGTAATCGGAATCACAAATCTCGGAAAGCTCAATGTTGTCACGATGAGTCTTTTGTTCATACTCACTCTCGTTCTCTGCAAAATCATTTTCTTCGGAAAATCAGGCGTAAATTCAGCTCTTGAAGAAGCAATGAGCTTTGGAGCGGCGGTGGAGCTTGCGGTTGCAATGCCACTTTCCTGGCTTCCCCTCATCAGCGATTACACAAAAGAAGCCGAAAAGCCTTTCCGCGCAACTCTTGTCAGTTCATTGATTTACGGAATCGTCTCTTGCTGGATGTACATCATCGGAATGGGTGCGGCAATTTTCACAGGTGAAGGCGACATCGCTCAGATTGCCGTAAAATCCGGCTTGGGAATCATCGGCCTCATAATCATCGTACTTTCAACTGTAACAACAACATTCCTCGATGCATTCAGCGCAGGAATTTCCGCAAAAACAGTCTTTGAAAAACTCGACGGAAAAATCACAGCCGTAGTTGTCGCAGTTCTGGGAACAATTGGCGCGATTCTCTTCAACATGGACAACATCACTGACTTTTTGTACTACATCGGTTCGGTTTTTGCACCGATGATTGCAATTTTGATTGCCGACTTCTTTGTGGTCAAAAAAGATTCTTCCGCAAAAAAAATCGACACCGCAAAAATCATCATATGGATTTTGGGTTTTGTCGCATACAGGCTCTTAATGCGCGTCGATTTCGTATTGGGATGCACAGTGCTTGATATGGCAATCACTTTCGCCCTCACTTTGCTGTACGGGAAAGTTATCCGCCGTAAATAAGAAAGTGCCCGGGATTACTTCGAATCGTAATCCATTTCGTGCATTTTCTGCAATTCCTTTATGGCTTCTTCATAACCAGTCAATGCCGCAAACGGAAGGAAAATTTTTGCCCTTTGCGAAAGCGGCATTCGATTCTTTAAGGAGTCTTTTTTCCACTCATAGTCAATGATGTCATCATAATTTTTTTCATCTTTCATTGATGGTGTCCTCCTATCTGCATATTTCTGTCACGGGTTGTAGCACCTTCTTCAAGATTGACACCCTTTAGGATCGCATTTTTTCCAAACTTTCTGATGATTTCAAGTCGTGCTTTCTGTAGATTGTCTTCTTTTTTCTGATTCAGGCCGATTTCAGTCTCCTGAACATCATCGAAAAGTCCTGGTTGTCTCAGCTCTTTTGGAATCGTATTATTTGCAGTGATATTCATGCGACGTATAAGCCAGTTTTTGTTCGTAATTCTTTCAAAAAGAGAGACAAATCCATCAACAATCAATTTTGAAGAATTAGTTTCCATTCCCAATGACCAGCTTCCGTGCGCAGGCTTTGGAACTTCCCTGCCATAGTAATCTCGAACTACTTCACCACCAAAATCTTTGAGATTAAGGGTTTCGACATCATATCCGACCTGCAAAGTAATCGAACTGGTCACAAGATTCTTTCTGAACAAATCCAGTGCCAAAAGTTCTGCCATCTCACGGACAATTATTTTTGCTTTTTCATAAGAATATGGCTCGTGAAGAACTTGCCCACTCCCAAGACTTTTTGCATCAGATTTGTAATTTTTTATTTCCTTCATTCCAACAGGCTCGATTCCCCAGGCATGATCAATTAGGATTTCAGCGTCAATTCCAAATTCGCTGTATAAAAGTTGCGGATTTCGTAATGAAGTCCTTGCAATATCTCCCATTGTACGGATAAAAAATTTTTCAAGCCGACGTGCAATTCCCTTTCCAATCCGCCAAAAATCAGTTATCGGCTGATGATTCCAAAGCAGTCTTCGGTAAGAAGCTACATCCAGCATAGCAATACGCACACCGTCCTTATCTGCAGGAATATGCTTGGCGACAATATCCATCGCAATTTTACATAGATAAAGATTAGGCGCAATTCCAGCAGTTGCAGTTATTCCAGTTTCAGAAAGAACGTCATGAATTACACGAGTCGCGAGTTCATGTGCATCAACATTGTAAAGAGACAGATAGCTTGTTACATCGATAAAAACTTCATCAATTGAATAAACGTGTATATCTTCAGGAGCAAAATATTTGAGATAAATATTATAAATTCGTGTAGAATATTGAATATAAAGTGACATCTTGGGTGGAGCCGTAATATAATCCAAATCCTTTCCGGTCGTTCTTTTTATCTCTCGTGCCTTTGCCTCAACCTCAAAAAGCCTGCTACGTCCGCTCAAGCCATAAACCTTCATCGCAGGACTCACCGCAAGACAAATTGTTTTGCTAGAACGACTCTTATCCGCAACAACAAGCTTTGTCGTAAGAGGATCAAGATTTCTCTCTCGACATTCAACAGAGGCATAAAAAGATTTCAAGTCTATCGCAATATAAGTTTTCTCTACCATATTGTTTTAATGTGTAAACCGGCGTAATCCAGTCCCACGTAGTGTAAGCACTCCCAGAGACATGATCCCGCAGCGGGCAAAAAAAAGCGGGCCGAGAGCCCGTGATGATGAGTTTAAAAAGAAAAAGCCGGCGACTCCCTACTTTCCCCCGTATCGGAGTATCATCGGCGCGGGGGTGCTTGACTTCCGTGTTCGGAACGGGAACGGGTATATCCACCCCACCATGGCCACCGGCATACAAATGCCTGAAATAAAAAAGAGGACGAAACCTCGGGGATGAAGGACTCCGCCTTGGCGGCGGGAACAAGGATATGGCCAGGGCTCACGACCTATTAGTACCGCTCGGCTGTGCGCGTCGCCGCGCCTGCACCTGCGGCCTATCGACCCGGTAGTC
>Ga0256404_1004793_pt1 | contig 24902 bp, 17 predicted proteins | sample RumenRJG_01DNA_FD_185990 | JGI IMG/M metagenome (GOLD analysis project Ga0256404, IMG submission 185990) | Bovine rumen microbial communities from Lethbridge, Alberta, Canada - RJG_01 | ecosystem: Host-associated > Mammals > Digestive system > Stomach > Rumen | place: Canada: Alberta | collected... | reverse complement strand
ATCTACAATTTATCAAATACTTAATAGTTTTTTTATCCAAAAAAACTTCTTCCATATACTGAGTAGAATAATTATATTTACTACTTAATATTTTTGATAACATAACATAATTACAAACTTCCATAACCCCTCCAAAATTGATACATATTATAACATAGTAACAAACAACTTTCAACAAAAAAGAAGTCATATGACTTCTCTATTTCTTATCAATATTATCTTTCGCAACAGTAAGCATCAACTTAATTCTATTAATTTGATTAGTATGACTTGCTCCTGGGTCATAATCAATCGCAACTATATTTGAATCAGGATAAAGTTGTCTAAACTTCTTAATAACACTCTTTCCAACAATATGGTTTGGAAGGCATGCAAATGGTTGAACACATACAATATTAGATACTCCATGTTTCATTAAACTTACCATCTCTGCAGTTAAGAACCATCCCTCACCTGTTTGATTACCAAGAGACAATATTCCATCAACATTATCCGCAAGTTCATAAATATTTGTAACAGTACCAAATCTAGTACCTTTTAAAGCATCTTTAACAGGCTTTTCAAAGATATCAATCAAATTAAGAGCCTGCTTATATAGGAATGGAGAAATTCCACCAGTTTTAAATAACTTACTCTTAATGATTGCATTATAAGCACAATACTTAACAAATCCCATTAAATCAGGTAAATATACTTGAGCCCCTTCTGCTTCTAATTTTTCAATTAAGTTATCATTTGCAAAGAAATGATATTTAACAAGTATTTCTCCAACTATACCAACTTTAGGTAAATTTTTCTCATCAATTTTTATCTTTTTAAAATCATTAACTATACTCTTAACATTCTTCTTGAAAACAGAAAATCTTCCAACTTCTATATCCTTACAAACTTTATCCATCCACTTATCATATAACTTTTGACTACTACCACTAACCTTCTCAAGTGGCCTTGTTGAAAGAAGTAACTTCATAAGTAAATCACCATAAAGAACAGCTTCCAATAATTTCTTTACAAGTCTTGGAGTAAGTTTAAATGCTTGTTCTTTTTCAAGACCAGATACATTGAATGATAAAATAGATATCTTCTCAAGTCCTGCATCTCTAAGACCTTTTCTAATTAAACCAATATAGTTAGTTGCTCGACATCCTCCACCTGTTTGAGTAATAATAACACTTGTATTATCTAAATCATATTTTCCACTTTGTAAAGCCTCTATTAATTGACCAGTAACAATTACTGCAGGATAACATGCATCATTATTAACATATTTAAGTCCAGTTTCTACTGTATTATCAGTTGACTCTCTTAAATATACTGCATTATACCCTTCACTATTTAAAATATGTTCAAATAAAGGCATATGTTGTACAGTCATATCTGGGAATAATAATGTATGTTTCTTATCAGCTTCTTTAAAATAGTTTTTCTGATAACTATAAGGAACATAATTACTAGTATCATTAATTCTTTTATTCATTGAAGCAATTAAGGATCTAATTCTAATCTTAGCAGCACCCAAATTATTAATCTCATCTATTTTAATAGTAGTATAAAGCCTATTATTACTCTTTAATATTTCTTCTGCTTGATCAGTAATTATCGCATCAAGTCCACATCCAAATGAATTTAAGTTAACTAATTCCATATTATCATGACGTGATACAACATCAGCTGCATGGAATACTCTTGAGTGATATGTCCATTGATCAACAATTCTTAACTTTGATTTAATCTCACTCATATGACAAATAGAATCTTCAGTTAAAACACAAAGTCCAAGTGAATTAATCATTGTATCAATTCCATGATTAACTTCTTTATCTAAGTGATAAGGACGTCCTGCAAGAACTATTGCCTTTTCATTATGTTCATCTATATATTTAATGAACTCTTCTCCCTTATCTCTAACTTCTTGTTTAAATCTTGCTTGTTCTAAGAACCCCTCATGAATAGCTTCTTTTAATTCACGCTTTGTAAAGTTATATTCCTTAAATTCAGGTAAATCCATAAATACTTTCACCATATTAACTTCATTCATAGGTAAGAATGGATTCATAAACTTAATATTCTTTTCTTCTAAATCCTCTACATTAAGTTTAATTGCTTCACTATAACTTTGAACAATAGGACAATTATAACAATTATCACTATTTTTAAATTCATTTTTCTCATACATAATACAAGGATAAAAAATGCTTTTAACATCCTTGGCAAGTAAATTCATAATATGACCATGCACTAGTTTGGCTGGATAACATACTGACTCACTTGGAATAGAATCAATTCCTGTCTCGTAGATTCTTCTATTAGAGTGATCAGACAAAACTACTCTAAATCCTAATTTAGTAAGTATTGTAAACCACAAAGGATAGTCTTCATACATATTTAAAACTCTAGGAATTCCAATTATTCCTCTTTTAGCTTCACTTTCATCTAATGGAGTATAGTTAAATAATCTATCATACTTCCAAGAATACATATTTGGTAGATGTGAATTAGATCCATTATTACCACTACCTCGCTCACATCTATTTCCAGAGATAAAACTTTTCTTATTAAACATACTTATTGTAAGAGCACATTTATTTTCACAACCCTTACACCTTGAATGCATTGTTTTTATTTTTAAATTATTTATCTCATCTGCAGTTAACATACTACTTTTAACATCTTGATCATCATATTGTCTAAAATTATCAAGTGCAATTAAAGCTACACCATACGCTCCCATTAGTCCAGCAATATCTGGTCTTACAACTTTTTTCCCAGTAATATTTTCAAATGCTTTTAATACAGCATCATTATAAAATGTTCCACCTTGTACAACTATTTTTTCTCCTAATGTAGAAACATCTCTAATTTTCATTACTTTTTGAATAGCATTTCTAATTACTGAATAAGAAAGTCCTGCAAATATATCTCCTAGAGGTCTTCCTTCTTTTTGAGTTTGCTTAATCTTACTATTCATAAATACTGTACAACGACTTCCTAAATCAATTGGAGCCTTTGAAGTAACTGCATATTTAACAAAATCATCCAAATTCATATTAAGACTTTTAGCAAGCGTTTCAATAAATGAACCACATCCTGATGAACAAGCTTCATTAAGCATAATAGAGTCTACTGCCCCATCTTTTATCTTAATATATTTCATATCCTGTCCACCAATATCAATGATACTCTCAACTCCAGGTAAGAAATAATTAGCTGCTTCATAATGAGCCATTGTTTCAATCTCAGAAATATCTAAATTAAAGGCAGTCTTAATAAGTAACTCACCATATCCAGTAGATCCTGCACTTCTTATAACAGTGTTTTTTCCTAATTTAGAATATAAATCTAAAATCATATCTTTAATAGTATCAACTGGAGTTCCTTTGTTACCTCTATAATTTTCATATAAAAGAGCCCCATTAGAGTCTATTGCGACAACCTTAGCAGTTGTACTTCCGGCATCAATACCAACAAAAACATCACCTGAATATTTTGAAATATCATTTCTAAGAACTTTATCTTTATCATGTCTCTTCTTAAATCTTTCATAATCTTTTTCATCTTTAAATAAAACCTTTAAACTATTAGAGTCACTTTCCTTAAAATAAGACATTCTCTTTAATAAGTTTTTTATTTCAGTAACAGTATAAGTTTTTGAGTTAGTATTTTCTAAACATGCTCCTAAACAAACAAATAGTCTAGCATCTTCTGGAATAATTATTTCATTTTCTTTTAAATCTAAGGTTTTAATAAATCTATCTCTTAACATATCTAAATAATTAAGAGGTCCACCTAAAAACATTACGTTACCTTTAATAGGTTTTCCACAAGCAAGTCCACTTATGGTTTGATTAACAACTGCTTGCATAATAGATAACGCAACATCCTCTTTAGAACATCCTTCATTAAGTAATGGTTGAATATCAGTTTTAGCAAAAACTCCACAACGAGAAGCAATAGGATATATAGTTTTGCCATTCTTTGCAAGTTTATTTAATCCTTCAGTAGTTGTATTTAATAAAACAGCCATTTGATCTAAAAATGCACCAGTACCACCTGCACAAGAACCATTCATTCTTTGTTCAATAGTCTGATCAAAATAAATAATCTTTGCATCTTCTCCACCAAGTTCTATTGCAACGTCAACTCCACTTGCATATTTCTTTATAGCATTTTTACAAGCAATAACTTCTTGAACAAAATCAACACCCAAATATTTCGCAAGTGCAATAGCCCCACTACCTGTCATAGTAACACTAAATTTATCTTTAGGAAATTTTTCAATTACTTCTAAAAATAAATCTTTAATAGTTTTCTTTGTATCAGAAAAATGTCTTCTATATTCCTTATATAAAACATTATCTTTTTTATCTAAAACAATCATTTTAACAGTAGTAGATCCAACATCAATTCCTATTCTTAATATTTTTGCCATATAATCACATCCAATACTAAACGCACTATATATATTCTACCAATTTTTTAAAACTATGAAAACATTTAATTGTCATATTTTGTCAAAAAGAAGAAAAATATTTTATGTTTTTCTCTTATTTTTTTATATTTTCCTCTGCAGCATTGCCTTTCAAATATCTCCATTACTTTTATTTATAAAAAAAAGGTATTAAACCTGTTAATACCTTAATCCATCATTTTAATTAACTTCATAGATAATTCAGATGTGTCTATCTTATTATCTTCTGAAATATCGATTAATCTATCTAAAGTTGAATCAGAAACATATCCTTTTTCTCTAAGTAAATAGTTAAATATATTTCTCAAAACAACTTTATTAACAGAAAGATTTTGTTGTCCTAATATAGTTATAAATTCATCTGCAACAGGCTTTCTATCTTGACTTATACAATTATCTATATAAGAATCTAATTTATCTAAAACGGAATTAACATATGAAGTAATATCTGGCATATTATATCCCATTCTTTGCATACCTAAACTGATCTTAGAATAATTATTAATTTCATAATTAAGAAATTCAAAATAAGAAATAAGTTCAATCAAATAATCATCATCCAACAACTTACCTCTAAAGAAACAATGTGTAGCATTATCATTATCATAATTTGAAAAATAACTCTTTCCAGCTATTTCTTTAGTCATTGAAATAAAATACGTATCAAATGCATTACTCATTAAATCAGGACATATTTCATCATCATTTTCCTTTGTATAATCATATTTGTCTTCAAAATAATCTATAAATAAAACATTATAATTTTTAATGTATCTTTCAACTCCTAAAATATTACAATTATTATCAAAAACTAAGTAAATATCATTTCCATCATCCGGAACAATAATAATATTGTCTCTAAATATTGCATATTCTGAATTAACTCCATAATTACTACATACCCTTTTCAACTTTTCTTCTAAAGACTCTATATTTGCCATATTCAATTCTCCTCTAATTTATTTTCTTATCATCTTTTTTTGATCTCACTTTAGCAATCTCATTCATATCAAGTAATCCATACTTCTCCTGAATAGCAACTTTCTCCCAAAACTCTTTTTGTTCTTTATAATATTCTATTTTTTCACTAGTCGATAATTTTTTAACTTCATCACTACATTTTTCAAGACGTTCCTCTACTTGATATTCAACATCTTTTGGTACCGTAGATAATTCCTTATATCTTTCTAATGCTTTTCCTAATTCATCAGCATCAACGTCCATATTAACATCAGGATAAAGTTTCTTAAAGCGATTTTCTTCAAGCTTTTTTGTAATCTTTATAGCTGCTGGAATCAAAAAAACAAACGATCCAACACCGCCAGCAATAGTACAAATTGTAACACCAGCATCACCAAAGTTTAAAGCTGATGAAGCAAAATATGTTAAAGTAGTAAATCCTAAAGCAGATAAAGCACATGAACATCCACATACAAGTGAGGCAATATTTCCATAAGTATCTCCACCACGTATAATACCCTTATCTAAACAATACAGTTTATCATACATTTCATAATTATCAGCATTTATATCAAATTCTGTTTGTAATTCTTTTTCATTATTTTTCTTCATAATCCACCTCATTTTTTCATAATATACTAACATATTTCATTACTTTTTAAAAGACTTTTTAAATGTTTTTTCTCCATCTATATTATTATCTTTTTTCATAAATAAAGATAAAGTACTATAAAATACCTTATCTTATTAATTTTTTTATTTTTGGAACATCAAATTCTTCCTTTAAATTCAAATTTTCTATTAATCTAGCTGTATCTCTATAAATATCACTTCCATTTATTCCAATTTCATTTGGGGTAGAAATAACATAATCACTATCTCTTAAATTATATAGTTTTCTAAGAGATGCTTCTCCAACAGTACGACCATAACCCCATGACCAATTATTTTCAACCGGCATGCTTTCTAAAACTCTAAATAGTATTCTTCTTAAAAATTCTCTTCCTGTTAATGGAAAATAACATTTCTTTATATCCAACATAATATCAGATGGCTTTTTTAAAACTACTTCAATATTAACTATTTCATCACCACAACTTGAAGTTTCTCTTGCAATAAAATTAACTATATCTCCTTGTTTTTCTAAAGCATCAATTATATATAATGTAGCTAATCCTCTATTAAAAATTTCCCCATCATCAACATAATGTGGATAGGATAAAGAAAAGTACATATTTCTAATACAACCTTCCTTTTTCCTATCATATTTAAGCATACATTCTGGTACCTCTGCAGCAACTAAAGGAGCAAGTGGTATTCCTCCATATAAACCTCTTCTTAGACTTCTATTATCAGAAACATCTAAAGTAGCATTTTGCATTCTCTCACTTGCAACCAAAAAATTATTAAATCCACGATTATATCCACCAACAATATATTCAATAGACTTTTTTAAATTATCACCAGCAAATTCATAACTACCAGTAATTGATGATTGTTCCTTAAAAATATCAAAATTTACTCTAGGATTTGATTTTAAATAATAGTATAAATCAGCTAAATTATCAAACTTAACATTATATATTTTAAAGTCGTCTTTATAATCTATACTTAATTTCATAAATAATCCAATCCTTTCTTATTATCTAGATTTAATTTTAGGTTCAACCATACTATTAAATTTTTTAAGAATCATTTGTGCTCCATCAGTATATTCTGATTTTTTTCTATCATTTAAATATTTATAAATACTATTTAATGTATCAACATCTTTAGTTTGTATGAAATAATATTGTAATAACTTATCAACATCAAATGTATTATCATCTAACTCTTCTTTTAACTCTTCAGCATCTCTTGTAGTAAACATACCTATAGTATTAACTTCACCAGTAATTGTTGATATACTTTCAACAGCTTTTCTAAAATGTTTTACGAATGATAACCAATCTTGATATTTATCTAATATTCTTTCTTCAATTCTATTATCATATCCACACTCAACAGCTTTTAATCTTTGCATAACAGACTCATCCATTTTTTGTCTTGTATTATGAGCAACCGTTCTACCAGATCCATTAGTATTACCTGCAGCAATTATTCTAAAGTTGGGGTGCCTTTTTGTATTAAGTCCATCAGGGAATGTATAAGAAGTATTATTACCTCCTGTAAATCCATTTAGAACAACAGTAGCATTAGCAACACCATTATCTAACTCATCTAAGAAAATAATATCTCCATATTTATAACATCTATAGAAGTTACCTGGAACATATTGTCCTGTTGCAGAGTTTGTGTATCCTAAAATATCTTGTTCATATATAACATATCCATTTGTAACAACATTAGCTCCTAAAATACCAGCAAGTTGATTATTAATCATATAAGTTTTTCCACAACCACTAGGTCCATATAAGTAAGGAGCACGTCCTTTCATAACAAACTTCGCAATATCATCAAACTTCTCATGGAATATTTCACCTTGAGACTCAAATTTATCCTTAACTTGTAGAAACTTATCCCATCTTTCTTCAAATGGAATTCTTTCATCAAAGAAATAATTAACCTTACCATCAACAATTCTTTCTTGTGGAATTAATATTGTTGGACTTGTAATTATTCTAGTAGTAGGAACATCTCCTTCTTGAGGAGCAGTTGCTACATGTTCACTTAATACTTTTAATCCTTGTAAATAAGAATCACTTTCTCTTGTACTATCAATTAATTCTCTTATTCTCTCGTTACTATTAATATATTCTTCTAATTTTTCAACAGATATATCACTAGCAGCATTAATTCTTCCAAGTTGAACTTCAACTGCTGATCCAATCTGTTTTACAATTAATTTTAATTCTTCTTTTTTCTTTGATAATTCTCTTTGAAGTTCAGCAAATAATTCAACCTTTTGATTATTAATAGAATCCTTCTCTTGACTTAATAATTCTAAGTATTTAGCATTAAAATCTTCTAATATTTTATTAGCTTTTACTTGCATTTCTTCTAAAGAACTAATCTTAATATCAGTTAATTCATCTTGACTCATTTTAACTTGAGCTTTAATCTCAGCAATTATTGAAGTCGCTGTATTAATTAATATTTTTAATTTAGAAGATTCTTCATTAATCACATCTAACTTATGATTAATCTCAGCTAATGTTCCTCTATCAATATCATATATACCATTTTGCTTTCTATCTTCTCTTATTCTTTTATTAATTACTCTATTAATGTCTGTACTTGAATACAAATAATCTTTTAAATCACTGGTTCTTAATAATTCACCAAATGCTGATAATAAGCTTCTATCATCCAAATAATACATTCTTGCTTTAAAAGGATAAGAAATAAGTTTAAATAAATTATCCTGATTATTAACAGAAAAGTTTTCTAAATTTAATTGTTGTTTAATAAGATTTAAAGCTTCTAAAACTAATTCTTTATTATCAAAAGCAGAAGATAATTGCATATAATATGAAATATCCCATTCATTATTATTTTCAACAGCATTCTCATTTAAAAAATCATAAATTTTTTTAAACAAATTTTTTTCTTCTTTTGTTTCTTTTTTTACAACATCTTTATAAACAATTAAAATATTATTTAAAGATTTTTCAACATCCCACTCATAATCAGAAATATCATATAAGATATTTCCCAAAAAATTATCATCATTAAATTTTTCTCTATATTCTTCAAGATTAATTCTACTTAATTCTTGTGCAAAATAACTATTATTTATCTTAGCTCTTGCAACAAGATTATTAAAACTTCCATCAACTTTATCAAATAATCCCATTATTTCTTTCTTCCTTTCTTATATTGTTTAATGGAATCTATTGTATCTACATTAATATTATTGAAACCTTCTAACCGATAATCTCTAGATAAATCTTTATCAGTATCAAGAATAGTTACTCCATATGAATAATCACCATTCTTACATACTTCTTTAACTAAGAATTCATTATTTAAATCATAAAGTTTTCTAATAGTAATAATATCTTCATTTTCATCTAATAATACAGAAACAATACCATCATACTTAGAAAATCCTTCTCTCATAGTTTTTGTAATATCAATTCTTTCTTCTGAAAAATTCATAAAAATTAAATTTTCTCTATATAATAACTCTCCCTCTTTATCAATATTTTCACTGTAAAAGCATAAGAAAGTATTATCATTTATCATTAAAACTTTATCTGTATATGGAATACCAAGTTGTTCTAAATAATATAGTATTTTTCCCATATCTTCATCATATAAAAGTTTTTTATTATCATTTGTATAATATAAATAATTATCTACATATATTTCTTCCAATGCTTCTTTATTTAAAGCATCATATTCTAATTTACCTTTATATTCACCATAATTAAATTCTGAGATAACTTTATTGTTTGTTTGTTTTATTGATCCAATAATATATTCATTAGAATTTTCAATATTTCCAATTTTAAAATGTAATTCATTATCTTTGTTATAAATAATCATATTAGTACTTTTAGAGACACCAGAAATACTGTATTCTAGTCTAAATTTTCTATTAAAACCTTCTAAACCTATAACCTTGAATGAATAATTCTTAAATATTTCATTAAATATTGCTTTTAATGTTTCAAATAAATATGGTTTATACTTATTTAGTAATTTATTTTCATAACTATAATAATCAATTTGATTATGTTTTTCTTCTTTTTCTTCTAAAACATAAAAGCTTGCATTCTGTATAAGTTCTTTAGTAAAATCTCCTAATAATACAATATTTCTTTGGTTTTTCTCTTTATTATATCTTTCAAGTACTCTTTTAATTAATAATCCAAATAATGGATCTCTATAATCCACTTCTAAAATAGAAGCATTATTATAAACTAGTTTTATTCCAACATATTTATTATTATCTTTATCAAAAATACTATTTGTTGAATAAACATATATTAAATTTAAATTTCTTATTTCATTAACTCTTGTAGCGTTTAGCATAAGTCTTTCCTCTTCTATGACTCTTTGTACCGTTAATTCCTTCTAATACTTCATTAATACTTTGTAATTCTCTATCATACTCTTCAGATGTAGCAAGAACTTCATCAATAACTTTTTGATCGCTTGCTATTCTAGCACTTTTCTCTTGTTGAGCGTTTCTAAAAACTTGAATACCATATTCAAGAGCACTCTGTAAAGCTTGAACAGATTCAATACTCAATCCTCCATTAACCATAAGATTAGCAACTGCATCTGCATTTTTTGTAATAGCTATAGCATTTGCAGTATAAGCTTTATTAGTAGCTTCATTTAATTTTTCCAAATCACTTGCTCTTTTAGCTTGTTGTCTATTAAAAATCATACTGCTACCTTGAGCTCTTAATATTGGTTGTTGATCCTCAATATAAGATTGTTGTTCAAGAACAATATTCATCTCATTATTTTGTTGTTCTGCATAAACAAGTAAATGTTGTTTGTAAGACACAAACACTTTTCTTAATTTATCAAGTTTTCCATTAAACACGTTAGCAATCATTTCTTTTTTCTTTATTTCATCAGCTAATTCAGCTGCATTTGGTGCATTTTTTAATTTTTCAATTTCTTCTAAGAACAAATAATAATCAGCTTCACCTGCTTGAATAGTCATTTGTAAATGTTCCATATAAGGTTTCATCTCATATGCAATCTGTTGTCTTAAGTTAATATCATTTAAAGAATATTGCATTTGTTCTTCCATATAATTACATACTTCCTCAATATTATTACAATAAGCTTCATATCTAGCTCCATAACTATTTTGCTCTTTCTCTCTTTCAAACTTTTTAACTCCAAGTCTTGTTAATAACTCTTTTCCTCTCGCAACAATAGCTAACTCTTTCTTACTAGACTTTTTATCACTTTCATTTAGTTCATCATCAAATGAATATAGTTTTTCAATCTTTTCATCAGATAATGAATATTGAGCCTGTTTAATAGATAAACCAGCAGTACTAACTAATATATCAGATATAGCTTGTTTATCATCATGTCCATAATATAAAATACTTTCTGGATTTTCAAAATCTACTCTTTCAAATCCATCAGGTAGATTATCTATTACAGCAAGATGTGCATCTCTTACACTCAACTCCTTCGCATCATTAATATTAATAAAACTTTTATCTTTCATAACTTTTTTCCTCCTATCATCTAAAGTCTTATATACAAAAAACAAGACTCCTAACTAGAGTCTTATTGTATGAAAAAAACAAGACTCTATATTTATTAAAAGTCTTGTTCTTTATAAATAACCCAGATAATAGAATTATCGACATTGTTGAGTTATTGCATCCTGAATCAGAATACTTTTTCTTGATGGAACTACTCCCTTTCAATGACTAAATATTACCATATTTTTTTTAAGTTGTCAATACATAATCGCTCGCATATGTAGCAATAGCACCATATAAGCAATTCAAAGATATTGAAAAGCAAAGAAAAAATCAGCTTTCCATAAGCTGATTTATTTTGAAATAACTTCACAAATTAATTTAGAAATTTCAGTAGGATTATCTATAGGAAGTCCTGCAATCATTCTTGCTTCACTATATAAAATCTTAGTATATTTATCAAATTCATCCTTATCCTTTTTATAAAGTTTCTTTAATTTTTCACTAATCGGATGTTTCTCATTTATCTCTAAAACAGTCTCTGCTTTAATACCCATATCATTAGGCATTGCATCAAATACTTTTTGCATTTCAATTGAAACATCACCTTTAGTAGTTAAACATACTGGATGTGATTTTAATTTATTACTAAATCTAACTTCACTAACTTCTGATAATTTTTCACACATATCTTTTAATAAATCAGAGTTATCTTCATTTGCTTTCTTAGTAGCTTCTTTTTCTTCTTCTGTTTCTAAATCTAAACCTTCATCAGTAACATTCTTAAATTTTTTAGAGTCATATTCTTGGATTGCTGTTACGCAGAACTCATCAACATACTCAGTTAAATACAAAATATCATAATCTTTATCTCTTACTTGTTCAACTTGAGGAAGTGAATTTATCTTTTCAACTGATGAACCTGATGCATAATAAATTGTATCTTGTCCTTCTTTCATTTCTTTTACATACTCTGAAATAGAAATCAGTTTTTCATGTTTTGCAGAATAGAACATTACTAAATCTTTTAATTTATCTTTGTCAACTCCATAGTTATTATAAACCCCATACTTTAATTGAACACCAAATGTCTTAAAGAAAGAAATATATTTTTCTCTATCATTCTTCATCATTGATTCAAGTTCTTTTCTAATTTTACTTTCAATATTCTTAGCAATTAATTTAACTGCTTGAGACTCTTGTAATATTTCTCTTGAAATATTTAATGATAAATCTTCAGAATCAACTACTCCTTTTACAAAACTAAAGTAGTCTGGTAGTAAGTCTCCACATTTCTCCATAATCATTACTCCATTTGAGTATAGTGCAAGTCCTTTTTCATACTCTTGAGTATAAAAATCGTATGGAGCATGACTTGGTATAAACAATAATGATTTATATGAAATCATTCCTTCAACTGATGAAGAAATAACCTTTAAAGGCTTATCATAATCACTAAATTTATCCATATAGAAATTATCATAATCTTCATCTTTTACATCTTTTTTATTCTTCTTCCAAATAGGAATCATACTATTTAGAGTTTCAACTTCTTTAGTATCTTTATATTCTTTCTTCTCCTCATCTACAAGTTCATGATGAGTGCATTCCATTTTTATAGGGAATGAAATATAATCTGAATATTTCTTTATCAATTGTTTTAACTCATATTCATCTAAATATTTAGAATAATTAAATTCATCATCATCTTCTTTTATCTTAAGAACAATCTCTGTACCAACATCTTTCTTACTACCTTCAGTAATAGTATAACCATCTACTCCTTCAGATTCCCAAATATAAGCTTTATCATCATCAACACTTTTTGAAGTAACAGTAATTTTATCACTTACCATAAATGCAGAATAAAATCCTACACCAAATTGACCAATAATATCAATTTTTTCATCCTTAGTCATATTTTCTTTAAAGTTTAGAGAACCACTCTTCGCAATAGTACCTAAATTAGATTCAAGTTCTTCTTTAGTCATACCACAACCATTATCACTAATAGTTATAGTACGGCTATCCTTATCAAATGAAAGATTAATCTCTAACTTATCCTTCTTAACTTTTACCTTCTTATCAGTTAAACTTCTATAATATAATTTATCTAATGCATCACTTGCATTACTAATTAACTCTCTTAAAAATATATCTTTATTTGTATAAATAGAATTAATCATTAAATCAAGTAATCTTTTAGACTCAGATTTAAATGCTTTTTTTGCCATAATATCATCTCCTAATTTTTTTCATTACAATATTCTTATAACACTTATTTTAGCAGTTGTCAAGTGTGAGTGCTAAAATAAAAAAATAAAAAAACACAAATCATTGATTTGTGTTCTAAATTCTAATCATAATCAGTTATACCCTTACCTGAGTTTGGATGATAAGAAGAATATATAAAGTCAGCACTAAATATTAAACTTAATAATATACATAGAATAATTCTAAGTTTTGGCATCATCTTATTATATAATTGATCAAGTATAGGTGCCACTAAATAAGTAACAGCACAACCACCAAGTCCAAAAACAAGCAATCCTTCAAAACAAACTCTACCATTAATATTTAAGAAATATCCTGAATAATCCCACCATTTCATTCCCTGGTATGTTTCTAAATACCAAGATGTAGCATATTCTAATACACCACATAATACTATAGCTGCTATAAAATGTTTAATATAACTTTTACGGAATGGTTTTAATAAGAATAATATAAATACACATCCAAAACCATATATAGGTAACCAAGGTCCATACATAGTACCTCTATTTACAAATTCACCATCTTCTATTAAATGTAGAGTAACCTCATATAACCATCCAACAAATGCAAATGAAAAGAAAAATAATATATATGTTGTAAGTGAATATTTCTTATTAAAATCTAATACTTTCTCTTCCTTCTTTTTACTCTCAACTATTGGATATTCTTCATCTTTAATTTCACTTAAATCAAGTTTAGTATCGTTAAGCATATCTTTATATGAATCTTTCTTTTCATCCCTTACTTTCATATAAAATTCTGCATAAATACATCTTGTATATGAATCAGTAAATAACAAGCTACTTAAGCCTAAAGTAGGAAGTGCAAGTAAATTCCATCCAAGCATACTCATATCTATTTTAAATAATTCCCACTTATGATTCATCATCAATTCTTTAGACAATTTAAATACATCTTTTCTTTTAAGTTTTGGATTTTCCGCAAGTATATATGGAATCATTGAATATTCATAATACTTAATAATTCCTCCTACTATCGTAAGCGTCCATAGGGAAAGAAATAGTTCTTTTAAAAACATTATTCCAGCAATATGTGGAATTTTTTTAGTTTTATATGGAAATAATACTCTATCTACTTTTGTTTTTGAATATCTCCTAGTTTCCAAATAAAATCTACTCTCTCCAACTGTAATAATATTTTGTATAAAAACATAATTAATAATAACAATAATTGTTACAATTAAAGAAATAATTGCTCCATTAGTATTCTTCTTGAAGAATGCTAAATCAATAAAATTTAATAAATAGATAAATGCTGACTTACCTTCAGTAATTTTATTAACAATTGGTGCAGCAATACCTTTAGTTTTTTTACTATCAGATTTTAGACTTATATCAATATCCAAATCATTAAAAAACTTCTCCATTGTATCATATGATGATTTTTTTCACTATAATTTGTTTTATCATTATTAACAGTATTATTACTATTAACATTGTTACTCGCATAATCATAACCGGTATTCAATAATAACCCAACTATAAAAGTAACCAAAATACATTTAAAATAATTACGTTTCAAAACCCCTTTTGCATTCTTTTTTAATTCTTTACGACTCATAAAAATAACTCCTATTTCTTTAATTATATCATAAAAAATTAATTTTTAATATTTATTATTTTTTTATATAGACACATCTATTATTATCATCATCTTGAAGTTCAAAATTTTCTCTCAAAATATTTTTTAAACAAATACCATTTACTTCGTTTCTATAAATTATTTTGCTACATAATACTAATCCACCATTATTAAGTAAATTAGATAAATTATTTTCTAATCTCTCAATATATCGAGAATCACCATGAGTCCATTCTAATATATTTGATATAACTGCTATATCGTACCTTTTATCAAATTTATTATTTTTAAACAAATCAAAATTATAAAAGCTTAATTTAGAAGGAATACTACAACCGCTAAAATCTCCATTATAATCTAATAATGCCACTTTATTCCAAATAAAAATTCTAGAAAAAGCAACATCTTTCTTAAATAAAGAATCCCAAAAATATAAAGCTTGTTTTTCTTCTTCTGTTTCTGGATTTACTAATGAAAGTAAAGTATCAATCCAATAATCATCTCCTATAATTAATGCTGTTGGATATAATTTCTTCATATATTTAATTGTCCATACTCTAAAATAATAATAGTAATAAGTAAGTTTATTTTTATCAAAGGTTTCAATACTTTTAGTATCTAATGAATTTAGTTTAAATAATTGATCCGAACTCGCAAGAACAGATAATACATCCTTATCACTAAAGTCTATATCTTTAAATATTTTATCCAAATCTTCATTAGTTTCAAAATATATTTTCTCTCTATTTAAAACATTTCTCTTATTACATAACCAATTTGCATAAAAAACATCTCTTCTTACACCCATACTACCACTCACTTTTTCTAAATATTCTATAGTAAAAATTTTAAAAAAACAATAAAAAAGATGTATTAATCATACGTCTTTAATAATTCTTTAACTGAAACAATTTTATCTTGTAATGTTACTACCCAACTTTCTTTGTATCTAGGTATAGCTATATTTAAAGGAAACATATGTCTCAAAATTGCATTATCAATTCTTTCATTAGAATATTCAGGAAAATAATTATTAACATTTTCAAGAGCTTCCCTTGCATGTGTAAATCCATGTTTTTCAAATAATTTCTTTTTTTCTTCGAGATTTTTAATATATTTAGAATCCATTTTTTCTAGATCCTTAGAATATTGCCAAGGATTAGGATAAAAATCATGAAGTAATCCTGCAATTGCACAATTATATGAATCAACATTATGCTTTAATCCAAATCTAAAAGAACCATAAGACACTAATACACAATGGAAAAAAACACTATGATGATGATGCTTAAATTTTAATCTTTTCTGAAATTCATCACTCAAAAGAATTGGCTTAACAATATCAAGCCATTCATCATAATAATCTTCATTACTCAAAAATTTTAAATATTTATTCAATTCTAATTCGCTCATGCAACAATTATATGACATTTAGTTAAATAATACAAATAAAATTTGAAAATAATTTCATATTTAACACTTTTTTACTATTTATTAATAATTTTTCCATCATTAGAAATATATGCATTTATACTCCAACTATTAATATCATCAATAACTTTTTGTTTTTCGTTTCGACTAAGAAGAGAGGTTTTACAATCCTTTTGAATAGCAGGAATCATATAATAATCAAGTTTACCATTTTTATCTATCCTTATTTGGAATATTGCCGTATCAACTTCTAAATCATTAAATAAAAAATTACCTAGATTATAAATAATTGGTCTATTGTTATATATCTCAACTCCTTGTAATGTATGAGCATGATGCCCAACTACAACATCAGCACCTGCATCAATATATGCCCTCGCACTACTTATCTGTTCATCTTCAAGTTCATGTGAATCTTCTTTTCCAAAATGAATTATTGGAATAACATAATCAGATTCACTTCTTAATTCTTTAATTGTATTTATCATGAGAGTCGGATCATAACATCTAAATACACCATAACTTTCTTCAGTAGCACCTGGTGTCATTATAAATTTTTCAGCTCTCGTTGCACTAACAAAAGCAAATTTATAACCATTTATTATAAAATAGTAAGGCTTCTTTGCTTCTTCAATATTATGTCCAGCTCCTATATAAGGAATTTTGTATTTATCAAAAGCATCAAGCATATCTAAAAAAGCATCTTCCCCATAATCAAAAACATGATTATTTGCAAGTGTTACCATATCAACTCCCATTTCAGAGTAAATAGAAAGTCTTTCTGGCTTTGCCCTAAAAGTATATAATTTATTTGGTAATTTATTACCTCTAGTACTTACAGTAAATTCAGAGTTAGCAACCATCAAATCACTATTTTTCATAATAGATAAAATATCTTCAGATAATACACCTTCTATTCCACCTCTCTCATCATATTTAGGCGCAATAAACCAATTATCAGCTAAAGATACATCTCCAACAAAGCTTAGTGTACTAACATCTTTACTTTTTACTATAGTAACATTATCCATAGAATCATATTTTTTATTGTATAAATCTTTTAATACTATAAAAGAATTACCTGTTACAGAATGCCACATTGAGACATCATATTTATCCTTATTAAGTAAAGCATTCATCTTGCTAATTGAACCTTTATAATTTGAATCAACCCATTTAATAAAATCTATTTCAATTGAGGAAGAATTAATCTTTTTATAGACATCAGAAACAATATCCGTTTTATTATTTATATCTATCTCATTATCGTTAGATGTCCACATCAAAAAAAGTACTAATACAATTATTAATATCAAAAATATAAGTATTAACAATTTGAATTTTTTCTTTAATCTTACTTTTTTCATAAAATAATTTTATCATAAAATTGATTTTTTTTATATAAAAGATGTAAGTCAAAAGACTTACATCTAATTATTCATTTCTAAGAGATTCAACTGGATCCTTCTTAGCAGCCATTCCTGCAGGTCCAAGTCCAGCAAATACAGTTAAAGCAACACTTAAAGCTATTAAAGCTAATGCATGAACAATTGATAAATTCATAATATTATCAATCTTAGCAAGTAAACTTACAATACCATTTACTCCTAAAGATAAAATATAACTTATTACTACACCCATTGTTCCAGCAAGTAATCCCTCAATAATAGTTTCAGCTCTAAATACTCTCTTAACATCTTTTTTACTAGCACCAATTGCTCTTAAAATACCAATTTCTTTTGTTCTTTCAAGTACAGAAATATATGTAATTATTCCAATCATTAAAGCAGCAACAATTAAAGAAATAGATACAAAAGCAATCATTACATAAGATATAATCTTAACAACACTAGAAAGAGTTCCAGCTAACATTTCAATATCATCAACGTATTCAACCTTATCATCTTTACTAGCCTTTTTATTATATTTATCTAAAAATGCCTTAATATTTTCTTTTGAATCACGAGATTTAGAATAAATACTTATTTCATATGGCTCATCAAGAGATGCAGCACCTAATACTTTTAAATTATCTTCATATTTAGTAGAAACATTATCAAATAATGTACCAGTAAATACATTAATATCTTTATTTTTATTTTGTTCCTTAACAATTTCACTACTATTTGCTTTAGTTATATAATCTTCAAGCAATTCATGAGAATAACCTAAGAAACCATTTGTAGAATTATCATCTTTAACTTTAACAATACCAACAACCTCTAAAGTATCAGCATCATTATATAAATCATTTAAATAATTTGTGTCATTTTCTCTACTAATCCAAGCATTACCAGCTTTTTCATAATAATCATATGCATTAATTAATTTATATTTTTTACCTATAATTTTATTATAATCATATTTTACACTACTTAATTCTACCTTTTCACCAGTTATACCACTATTCATAATACGAGAAACATCATTTTTATTTTCAAAATTCAATGAATACATATTAGAAAGATTAATTTCACAATCTTTATTAACTACTAATACAATTTCATTTTTATCTTTTGGCATATGTCCACTAACAACTTCATATTGTTCACTATTTTTTAATTCTGCAAAAGCATTCTTAATAATTGAAGTTGAAAGTAGTGCAGATAATCCAGTTGCATCAACACTATCTGCATTTTCATTTGGATTAATTTTAACTAAATCACCGTTTTCACTTTTATCATATAATTGAATATCAACATTATATGTATATTTTATATTTGATGAATATTTTAATAATTCATCTTTATTATCATCTATATATTTTTTTAAATCCTTTAAATTTTGTTTTTTAGTAAGTTGTTGAACACTTAACATCATATTACTAGATATATCATCATTAACAAGTATTTGATTATCATGCTTTTCCTTTTTCTTTTCCCCTATTTTTATATCATTAGATTTTGCTTCTTCAGTTCTAGTATTTTTAATACTTATAGCTTGAATACCAGATGAATCATTTTGCATATCATCAATATAATTTCTAACACCATTAGAAAGAGCTAAAACTAAAGCAATTCCAATTATTCCAACAGAACCAGCAAAAGCTGTTAAAATAGTTCTTCCTTTTTTAGTTAATAAATTGTTAAAAGAAAGTGATAACGCTGATGCAAGTGACATTGAAGTCTTTTTAATAACTTTCTCACTAACTTTATTTTCTTTTTCATTATATGGATTTGAATCATCTATTATTTTTCCATCTTTTAATTCAATAATTCTAGTAGAATATTCTTTTGCAAGTTCAGGGTTATGTGTAACCATAATAACTAATTTATCGCCTGCAATTTCTTTTAATAAATCCATAATTTGAACACTAGTCTTAGAATCAAGTGCTCCAGTAGGTTCATCTGCAAGGATAATTTCAGGATCATTTACAAGAGCTCTTGCAATCGCAACTCTCTGCATTTGACCACCTGATAATTGATTTGGTCTTTTGTTTATATGATCAGCTAGACCAACTCTAGTTAATGCATCAACTGCTTTCTTTCTTCTTTCACTTTTGGAAACACCTGTTAAAGTAAGAGCAATTTCAACATTAGCTAAAACAGATTGATGCATAATCAAATTATAACTTTGAAAAATAAATCCAACTCTATAATTTCTATAAGAGTCCCAATCTCTATCCAAGTATTCTTTAGTAGAAACACCATCAATTATTAAATCTCCACTATCATACTTATCAAGTCCACCTATAATGTTAAGTAAAGTAGTTTTTCCAGATCCACTAGATCCAAGTATAGATGTAAATTCACTATTTCTAAATTTAATATCTATTCCTTTTAACACTTCCTGTTTAACTTCACCAACAGTATAACTTTTCTTGATATTTTTTAATTCTAACATAAAACACCTCCAAAAATTATACCTAAATTATATCAAAAAAAAAAAATATTATAGTATTTTTTTTATATTTTTATTACTTTCATCATAAAATAATACTAAATCATATTCTTTTTTACTTATTTCATATTTATTTTTATTAATATTATTAACATCAATATTTTTAAAAAAATCATCATCAAAATCACCAAGTAATTTAGAGTAAGCCTCTTTTGTTACAAAAGCCTTTCTAAAATTACTCTTTATTCCTGGAAGATAAAGTAAAGAAGCTTTATTACTTATTTCAAATTCATCCTCAATATCAACACCTACATCAACAAATCCAACAGCACAAGCAATATAATTCTTAGAATGAGAACAATTAAAATAAATATTTGAATTTTTAATATAAGGTTTTCCATTACTACTACAACAAATATCATTAATATCTATAGAAATACCTAAATACCTAAACATTCTAAAAAGTAAAGAATAAGCCTTCTTACTTTCATCTCTTTTTACAAAAGAAGGATATTTTAAATTATCTATTTTAATATCATCTTTTAATACTACACTTAAATATATATTATTATTCATATAAACCTCATCTAATAAATATTTACTATTTTGACAAAATCTTTATAATTATGTTAAAATGTATACGAATGAGATAAATCTCATATATTATAATTGGAACACTTAATTACGCTATGTTGAGTGTTACCACAAATTTGTGTTTCCACCTAAACTAATGCTTAGTTAGGTGGATTTCTTTTATATTAATACTACAAATAGCAATAATACTAAAAGAAGGTTTGTTATGATAAGAGAACTTATTAAAAAATCCTTTTTAGTCATATTATCGCCTCCCTTCATCAAGAAGATTGGCTCCACCCAACTCATTAAATGTTCCAAAATATATTATATCAAAAATATGTTCGTAGTCAACAAATACATTTATATAAAAAAACTAGTTAAACTAGTTTTTATTTTTCAATATCTAATATATCAGAAAATCCTGTTACTTCAAATATATCCATAACATTATCACATACATTAGTAATAGTCATTTTACCTTGTTTATTCATAATCTTTTGCATAGATAATAATACTCTAAGTCCTGCAGAAGAAATATAATCAAGCTTCTTCATATCTATAACTACTTCTTCCATCTCATCTAATTCATTAATCTTAGAATCTAATTCAGGTGAAGTATTAGTATCTAATTTTCCTTCTAACTTAATAGTTAATTTCTTATCTTCTTTTTTTAAATCAATTTTCATAAAACATCATCCCTTCTATACATAATTATATTTATTTCTATATTTAATAATAAATATAATACTAAATAAAAATGCAGCTAACTCAGCAACTGGCCAAGCAGACCATAATCCAATTCCTTGGAATAAATAAGACATTAAATATAAACTAATAACTAAAATAACAAATGTCCTTGCAATAGATAATATACCAGATATTAACCCATTTGAAAATGCTGTAAACAATCCTGAGAAGAAAGTATTATATCCACAGAATATTGTTGAAAAAATAGAAATAACAAATCCTAATTGAGTTATTTTATATATTTCAGTTCCTCTATCAAAGAATATATCAACAATATTATTGCGGAATATAAATGAAACAACAATAATCAAAATAGATATTACAAAAATCCAAATATTACTTAATTTAAAGACTTTCTTTCTTGCATCTATATCTCCACTACCATAATGATAACTAAATATAGGTTCAACTGCAGAAGTAAATCCCATAAATATTGATTCCATTATAAATTGAAAATAGAATACAACTGATAATGAACTTACTCCAATTTCACCATAATATTTGAATGCTAAATGATTCATAATAACAGAAGTTACAGCACCAGCTAAATTTGAAATCATATCGGAAGATCCATTAAATGAAATCATACCAATTTGTTTTAAATTAAGTCCCGCAAATTTAATAGTGTATTTACTCTTCTTAGCAATTATATAATAGTAAAATGCATATACTACTGTACTCATATATCCTATTGTTGTTGCAATAGCAGCACCCTTAATTCCCATATTTAAATGCTTCATAAATATATAATCAAGAACACAATTTGTAACTCCACCAATAATAATTACAACAGCAGCAGTAACTGATTTACCTTCTCCTATTATTAAAATTCCAAGTAATGACTGTAACATTATCGCAATTGAAAAAGTTGTCATTATCATATAATAAGGTCTAAGATATCCAATATTTCCATTTGTTGCTCCACAGAGCCTCATAATAGGCTCTGCAAAGATCAAACAAATAGCCGTTAATATTATTGAAATTATCAAGGTAAATAGTAAAGTATTAGAAAACGCTTTTCCAGCTTCTTTAAGTTTTCCTTCTCCAACAAATTTAACAATAACCGCATTAGCACCAGTTCCAAGCATAACTCCTATTGCAATAAATAAATATAATATTGGCAAATACAAGTTTACAGTTGCAATGGCTAAATCACCAACAAATTCTTGAATAAAGAATCCATCAACCATTTGATATAAAGCTATAAATACAAAAGCAAAAATACTTGGAAAAACAAACTTCATAAGTGAGAAAAAGTTAAAATTCTGAGCTAATTCACTATCTTCATCTTTTATTTTTTCTTTTGCCATATCCTAAGCCTTTCTACTAAATATTCCTGCTACAAATTTAAAGAAACTATTTTCAGTAGAAATTTCCCATCTAACATCTCCAACAGTAATATCATCTTGAGTTGTATGATGTAATAATAATTGAGTTATCTTCATGAATATATCTTTAAATTTAACAATACTATCTTCATCATATCTACTAGCAGAATAGTCAATCATTGTTTCAAGACCACCCTCACCATCAAGTATTTGAATATCCATTAAAGCTTGAGAAGCAGCTTGATTTTGTCTAACATCTATCATTTCAATATTCATTTCTTCTAAATCTCCACCATCTCTGATATCTTGTTGATATAAAAGACAAGCTCCATCTTCTGATACAACTTCAGCATCCAAATCTTCATATGGATAACAACTATATTTAATAGCATTTTGAACTTGTTTATGAACATCTTGATATAAATCTCTTATTGTTCTCTTATCATTAAGTTTCAATGCAACAGGTAAATCCCTAAATAGAAGTCCAACACTGTTCATAGAATTAGCATCATCTCTACCATTATAAATCCATGTAATCTTAACATTATCTTTCTTATTATATTGAGATAAAGTTAGTAATGCTACTGTAATAAAGAACTCATTTCTACTAATCTTAAAGTTTTTCTCAACAATAGACATCTCTTCATCTTTAATATCAAGTTTTGAAGCTAACTCACCCATCTCATTATCTCTAGTTTCATGATCAACTTCCGGCTTAACAGACCATTCAACATCTTCATACATTTTTTCATAATATTCTCTTGCTTCATTATAGAATTCTGATTGTTGTTCTTTTTCTCTTTTATCAAGAATGTAATAATAATAATCTTTATCTAATTCTACACCCATATAAGATTTAACCATATTAGCCATTAAAACCTTAAATGAAGTACCATCAAATAATGAATGATGAACATCAATAAATGCATATCCAGCTTTCTCAGTTTGGAAGACACGACATCTATAAAGTTTAGAATCAATAAGTTTAAATGGCATAACCAAATTATCTTTTATTTGATTGAAATCAAATTCTGATATATGTTCAACTTTAATTTCTTCTAATAAATCAGGATTATATTTTTGAACTAAATCACCATCTTCATTAAAATGGAAAGTTGTAAGTAATGCTGGATGATTCTTTAAAACATTGTACATTGCCTTAGCAAGATCTTCCATATTATAAAGTTTTGTATCAACCTTTAACATTGTAAATAAATTATACATAGTAGATTTTGGAGTATATAACTGATAATCAACCATATAAAGTTGTTCAGTAGTTAAAGGATGTTCAATTTTCATAGCTTCATCATTTTTTTCATCCGCTGAAATACCATCATCACTTATAACAGATTCTTGATATATTTTAGCAATTTCTTCCGCACATCTACCTCTAAAAATATGAGAAACGTTTATTCCATTAAGTTTAGTTTCAACAACAGCTTCTATTGCTTTTAGAGAATCCCCTCCCATTTCATAGAAGTCATCTTTAATACCAACTCTATCAAGACCTAATACTTTTTCAAAAGCACCACAAATTGCTTTTTC
>Ga0256404_1004792_pt1 | contig 24908 bp, 10 predicted proteins | sample RumenRJG_01DNA_FD_185990 | JGI IMG/M metagenome (GOLD analysis project Ga0256404, IMG submission 185990) | Bovine rumen microbial communities from Lethbridge, Alberta, Canada - RJG_01 | ecosystem: Host-associated > Mammals > Digestive system > Stomach > Rumen | place: Canada: Alberta | collected... | reverse complement strand
GCATCCATCACCTTGTACTGCGTCTTCGAGTCGCTCAGGTGGAGCCAGCGTGTCTTCAGCTGGGTACCATCGAAATCCACCGCCCATACATAGGCGTAGGTGTAATAGCCGCGACAGAAAATTCCGGAAGGGTTACTGTCGGGCCCGTCAAGATAGGCTGTGGCAGCCAGATAGCGCTCGCCGCGGTTGCCATAGCTGGCCTTATCTGTCTTGCCCGAACGGTCATCCCAGTTGAACGAGCCCGTGGCCTCGCTCAGTTCGGCTTTCGCATTGCGGGTAGGGTAGTAGGCAATGGTGTGGATGGCTTCTCCTGTAAGGCCGTTGAACACGGTCAGATATTCCTGTCCGCCGTCAATGCGGCCATCGCTGTTGCGCCAGTCTTTTGTGTTTGATGCCGCCTTTATCTTCTCGTCGGTAGCCGCCTGATTCACGTAAAGCCCTTTACCGTCTTTTGATCCGGGTGCTGTCTTGCACATCAGCTCCGCCTTGCCGTCGCCGTCGTAGTCATAGACCTGAAACTGTGTGTAGTGCGCACCCGCGCGGATATTTACCCCCAGGTCAATGCGCCACAGTTTGGTACCGTCCAGCTTGTAGCAGTCGATATAGACATTATCCGTCTTGACGCCCTGGGAGTTATCTTTAGAGTTGCTGGGGTCCCATTTCACGAATATCTCATACTGCCCGTTGCCATCGACATCGCCCACCGAACAGTCGTTGGGCGAGTAAGTACCGCCTAAGGCTCCTGTTGCCGGACGGTCTAACGTCAGCGGCAGATAGTTCTTGGCCCAGGGCTTCACGATATTGGAAGTGTCAACAGCCTCGCCGTTCACTTTCGTCACCACCCGGTATTCAGAACTGGCGTTGCCACCCGTTGTCTCGTAGCAAGTTGTATAGACATCCTTGGCGATGGCAATGCCATTGCGCAGGATGTCGAAACGCGTATCATCCTCATTGTCGGTGCCCAGCATACGCCACGAGATAAAATGTTTTGTGCTAGTCGATGGGATGACGATGAGGCCGCGATCCAACTTCTCCATTTGGCTCACTGGCGTGTTCTGTGCCTGGATGCTAAGTGCCGTCAAAGACAATAGGGTCAATGTTTGTAGTTTGATTCTTTTCATATTTATCGTTAGTTTTTAATGTAGTATTCCTGTCGCTTTTGTTTGCAAAGTTACACCTTTTATAATAAAGTTGAGATTGCAGAATGTTAAATCTTTTAAAATTTGAACTGTTTTATAAAAAGCTAATGGAAATTTATGTACCTTTGCAACGCTTCTGTGGTGTACGCACACTGTGGATTCTACCAAACTACGGATATATATCTAACTAAACATAAGTACTAATGAGAAAAATTTCTACGCTTGCCTTTATGGCATTTTTCTGCTGCATGAGCGCTATGGCTCAGGTAGTGTTGGGTGACATCAAGTTTAGTATCAAGGATGGTGCTAAGCTGAATCCCACAACAGGTAAGATTATTGTGACATTCCCTGATGTTACAGGTGTTGCGGATCCCACAGCTACGAACTTCGTGCTGGCTGGTGCTTTCAATGACGTTGATTTCGATGAAGTTGAAGGTTCTTTCGCTTCTGGTGTAACATTCGACCTTGGTGAATTTGAGTTGGAGCCAGGCACAGAATATACCCTGAAGATCATTTCAGTGAAGGTTGATGGTGCAGAACTCGCTGCTGAGGGTGGTTATAAACTGAACTTCAAGACTCGTGGTGCTGAGCGTAAGATGTCATGGACGTTTACGATTGATGCAGAGTCTGCTGCTCAGATTGTTACTGAAGGTTCTGCCAATGTTGCAGGTGCAGAGAATGAAGATGCCACCAAGTATATGGACATTCAGAAGAATGGTGCCACTACTCACCGTTTCTATGTGCCCGCTCGCAATTATGAGGAGATCCTGTTGCCTGACGGAACGGCTCTGCCTATGACTGAAGATTTGATGTTCAAGTTTGGTAACAAGGCTTTCTATGTGGGTGACACAGAGGGCTCATACAAAGACCTTATTGCTTTCAATGGTAAGAACCAGTATATGATTATCCCCGATTGTAAGGCTGGTGATGTTATTACATTTAACGCAAACCGTGCTACGAAGGGTAGCGCCGATAAGCCAACAAATATTCAGGCTATGGATGGTGCTGCTATTGCTCCTGACGGTTTGGAATCTTCCAATGGCATTAAGGACTCTATCTGGTTGGGCTCATCTTATGCTAACTATAAGTTTGAGGTGCTGACAGACGGAGATGTTAAATTCTTCTTCAACAACTGTCTGATGAAGTCTATCACCATTGAAGAGGGTGTTGAGAAGAAGCCTTGCAAGTACAAGGTTGTGGCTGGTTACACAGAAGATGAAAAAACGACAATCCTGAAAGAGCTCGTTGCTGAGACTGAGGGTATCACCAGTTCTACTGTAAAGGCTTACTATTCTTACTGGCTTGCTGACGAACAGGGTAATGTTTATACCTATGGTACAAAGGGTAATCCTTTCGAGGCTTCTTTCGACCTGAAGGGTGACACCACTTTCGTTATCAACTATAAGAAGACCGCTTTCGAGGGTTGTGTATTCCTTTCTGAGGGTGAGGATCTTCCCAATGCAGCTCTCTGCACAAGTAGCAATGCCGCTATCCGTTCTTCTATGGGTAAGGCAGCTTATTTTACAGAGGATTTGAAACTCGTGACCCTGCAGCCTGGTACTTACAAGGTACGCGCTATCACTGCTGACTATACCAGCAAGTCTGGTGGTTATGACTGTGTGCTGACCAAGGGTGAGGGTGAAGAGAATGAGATTCACCTTGTTGCTACTGCTGATAACTGGAACGATATTGAGTCAGACCTCCTGACCATTACCGAGGCTACAGACATCACTCTGAAGGCCAGTGGTAATGAGAACCAGGGTATCGACGTTATCATGATCTACGCTTCTACCGATGCTCCTGAGGATCCCGATGGCATCAGCGAGGTGAAGGACGCTAAGAAGGTTGTGGCCCGCAAGGTGGCTAAGGATGGTCGCATCCTGATTCAGACTGCAGCTGGTACCTTCAACGCTGTAGGTGTACAGGTAAAGTAATTCAAATATAACAATACGGCCACGAATTTCGTTGGATGAATACCCCGCGAAATTCGTGGCTTTTTATTAAAACTTATGACTAAACTACTACTATCATTATCTGCTTTTCTTCTGTCGTTGGGTGCTATGGCAGCCACTGGTGATGTTACGATGACAGTCAGCGGCATGACAACCAAGATGTCTGACGGCACGTGGAGTATTACCATTAACAGCAACGGACGTGTCAGTTCCTTGCAGCGTAAGGGTACAGAGTTCCTGTCGAGCAATGGCATCTATTTCGACTATACCACATCCGAAGGCAACAAAGGTCTCAGTCCCTCGAAGGTGACTGTTATCAAGAATACTGCTGAACATTGTGAGGTGCTCTATAGTGCCACCTCCGGCAACACCATTTTTGAACAGGGATTTATCATGCGTAAAGGTGTGCCCGGCCTTTATTCGTATGTCATTGCTACGGGTACTGCAACTTCTGCCAGCGAGCCAATCAAGGAGGCACGTGTCTGTGCCCGCCTGAGCGACAATATGCTGAATGGCTACGTGGACTGGCGCATGAACGGACGTATCCCCTCGAATAGCGAGATGGCTACTGCCGAAAAAGAAGAGAATACGATTCAGGATGCTACCTATTATCTGAGCGATGGTAGTGTCTATACAAAATATAACTGGGCCAACTATATTGAGCGCGATACCCTGCACGGCCTGCGTGACAATACCTACTATGGCCTCTATAATATCCCCGTGAGCTACGAATGGATTAATGGCGGATGCGAGCGTCAGGAACTCACCGTCCATGCCACCAGTAAGTCGCCCATCACCATCCAGATGTTGCAAGGCGAGCACTTCGGTGGACAGGCAATGGTGCTGAACGAGGGCGAGCAGAAACTCTATGGCCCGTTCCTTATCTGCACGACCTACAGTAAGAATCCTGTGACCAGTGCCCGTAACCAGTGGGCAAAGGAGGTGGCAGAGTGGCCCTACCAGTGGTTTGAGAACGACCTCTATCCCCGTGAGCGCGGCACGGTGCGTGGTCATCTGAATGTGACCACGGGCCAGCGCAACGACAGCGTGCGTATTATCCTGGCTCAGGAGAAGGGAAAAGATCCCCTGACAATGATGCACGGTTATCAGTTCTGGACACTGACCGACGAGCATGGCGACTTTGAACTGAAGCATGTACGTCCTGGCGACTATAACCTCTTTGCCTACGCGAAGGCAGGCGAGGTGACCGATATGCTGGAGCAGGATGATATCACCGTCAGCGCAGGCGACAATGACCTGGGCACTATCTCGTGGACACCCAAGAAATATAGTGAGATGCTGTGGATGATTGGTCAGAACGACCGTCGTAGCAGTGAGTTCTGTCTCAGTGATGCTCCTCGTCAGTATGGCCTTTGGGAACAGGTGCCTCAGACGCTGACCTATACCATAGGCGAGAGCAAGGAGAATACCGACTGGTATTATGCCCAGACAAAAGACGGCACATGGACGGTGAAGTTCAGTGTGGATGAGCGTCCCTCCGGACGTGCTTATCTCACGGCTTCTATCGCAGGATGTGCCAGTGAGAAAGCCACCGTTGCCGTGAAACTCAACGGTACGGTGAAAGCCACGTGGAAGCCAGGCTATAAGGATGCCTCAGTCTATCGCAGTGCCGTGAACAGCGGTCGCCATTATCTCTATACCGTTGACTTCCCCTGCACCGATCTGAAGGTTGGTACTAACCTCATCACCTTCCAGACCAGTAACACAGGTGGCAAGAATGGCATTCTCTATGACTGCATCAAACTGGAGGCAGGCAGTCTCGTTACCTCTGGCGTGGAAGCCATCCGTGAGTCTGTGGCTGGCAGCAGCACCCCCTTTAAGCATATCGTCAACGGGCGTCTTGTGATAGAGCAGGCAGGTCACCGTTATTCCCTGACAGGAACAATACTTCAATAGTAAGATGAGACACAGACTGCTAACAATCCTTTTCCTTGGGGCAAGCCTCACGTCGATGGCCTCCAATGTGACGTGGTTCGATGGGCGGCATCCTGTCAGTTACCAACTGGCAGGCAGGGTGGATCCTGTTGTGAAGCAAGCCCTACGGATGTTTTGTGATGATATGCAACTGGTGACAGGCATGAAACCTGTTGCGTCTCGTGAGGCCGCCATCCGTATCATTCAGGGCAAGGGCAGCGATGATGGCTTCCGCTTGAGTGTGCAGAAAGGTCAACTCGTTGTCGAGGGACACAATGCCCGCGGCACAGCCTATGGGCTGTTGGAACTATCGCGTATGGCTGGTGTCTCTCCTTGGGTGTGGTGGGGTGATGTGCGTCCCTATTCCCGATCTACTCCTATTTCTGTGGCCGACACCTTCTGTATAGAGCATACACCTTCTGTGGCTTATCGAGGCATCTTCATTAATGATGAGGACTGGAGTCTGCGTCGGTGGTCTAAGGATAAGATGGGACCGCAGACCTATCGCCGGCTCTTTGAACTGATGTTGCGTCTGCGTGCCAATACCCTCTGGCCTGCTATGCACGAAGGGACGCCAGGCTTCTTCACCGTACCTGGTAATCGGGAAATGGCAGACTCGTTTGGTATTGTTGTAGGTTCTTCCCATTGCGAACCTTTGCTCAGAAACAATGTGGCAGAGTGGAACCGTGATACCCGTGGCTCGTATAACTATATCACCAATCGTCAGCAGGTACAGCAGTACTGGATAGAACGCCTGAGGGAGGTGAAAGGTTCAGAGAAACTCTTCACCATAGGCATGCGTGGCATCCACGATGGGGCGATGGAAGGTGTGAAGACCAAACAGGAACAGCTGGCAGGACTCCAGCAGGTCATTGACGATCAGCGCCAGCTCATCCGGAAATACTATAGCAAGGACGTTGAGCACGTGCCTCAGGTCTTTATTCCTTATAAGGAGGTGCTCGAGATTATGGAGAGCGGACTGCGTGTGCCCGATGATGTCACGCTGATGTGGTGCGACGATAACTATGGTTACTTGACACGCCTGCCCGATGCCAACCAGCAGAAGCGCAGGGGTGGGGGAGGCGTCTATTATCATCTCTCTTATTGGGGACGCCCGCACGATTACTTATGGCTCACCACTACCCAGCCTGGACTTATCTATCATGAGATGCGTACGGCCTATGACCATAACTGCCGCAAGCTTTGGATTGCCAATGTGCACGATCCGAAGGTGGCGGCGTATGATTTGGAGCTGTTTCTGGATTTGGCATGGGATATTAATAGCGCTCCACTCGAGCAGCATTTGCAGCGTTGGCTTTGTACGCAGTTTGGAGCACAGGTTGGTAATGCTGTCTTCCCTGCCATGAAGGAGTTCTATCAACTCAATGCTATTCGTAAGCCAGAGTTCATGGGGTGGACGCAGGTTGAACTCGATAAGAAGAAGTATCCTGGAGGAAAGTCGGTACCTGGTTATACGGAGTTTTCCTTGCAGGAAGGCTATGAACGCATGGAGACCTTTGCCCGTATTGAGGCTATCGTTGATACCTGGCGCCCGTTGGTGAATGTGGGACGTCAGGATGCCTACTTTGCCCATGTGCTCTATCCCGTTCATGCTGCTGCGGCAATGACCCGGAAGATGTTGGCTAATGAGTCTGAAAGCCTGAAGGCCTACGAGGAAATACAACAGTTGACAGAGCGCTATAATGCCATGAATGGCGGCAAATGGCGTGGCCTGATGTCGGCAGCCCCTCGCGACCTGCCCGTTTTTGGAAAAGTGCATACCAAGTTCCCGCAGCATCCTTCCATAGGACGCCTGATAGCCCGCAATGCCTGCGACTACCAGACAGCCTCAAATGGTGTGTCTGTAGTCTCCATGCTGGGACACTCGATGAATGCCGTAGCTCTACCAAAAGATGCTGCACTTATGTACGATTTCGATAGCCCATCCGAGGGCGAGGCCGTTCTCTATACCGCGATGATACCTACCCAGCCCAGCAATCGTGGCGACCTGCGTTATCAGGTGACGATTGATGACCAGGAGCCTGTCGTCATCTCGCTGAAGACGCCTTATCGCTCAGAGCGCTGGAAACAGAGTGTCTTGCGGGGACAGTCGTTGAATAAGACGCCTGTTCATCTGCCCAAGGGTCCGCATACGTTGAAGATAAAAGCCCTCGATGAGCACATCATCGTTGACCAGTGGATGATAGACTTCTGTCCCAATCGACAGTTTTATGTAATTCCTGTAAATAAATAATGAATAAGATATGAAACGTTTGCTGATTAGTTCTTTATTTGTCATATGTCAACTGTCATTAGGCTTTGCCCAGCCCGGTACCATCGTGCAGCACCCCTGGCAGGGTAAGCGTGTGGCTTATTTCGGTGATTCTATTACCGACCCCAATAATAAGGCATCGAAGAAGAAATTCTGGGGCTTGCTCTCTGACTGGCTCGGTATCGAGGCCTACGTCTATGGCGTGAGTGGACGCCAGTGGAACGATATCCCCCGTCAGACGGATAAGCTGCTCCGTGAACATGGGCAGGATGTGGATGCCATCATTGTCTTCATGGGTACCAACGACTATAATAATGGTGTGCCAGTTGGTAAGTGGTGGGACGAGCACGAGGCACAGGTGGAGTACGGACACGGACAGCCTAAGAAGATGGTGACACGCCGTCAGCGCACCCCGTCAATGGATCCCAATACCTATTGCGGACGTATCAATATCGCTATGGACTCCCTGAAGCGTACTTTCCCCACGAAGCAGATAGTGCTCCTCACGCCTATCCATCGTGCCGACTTTCATGCTAATGAGAAGAACTGGCAGTGCGACGAGTCGTATACCAACCAGTGTGGCGAGTATCTGGATGTCTATGTTGAGGCTGTGAAGCAGGCAGGCAATATCTGGTCAGTCCCCGTTATTGACTGGAATGCCCTGGGCGGACTCTTCCCCTTGATGGACCAGCATGCTTCCTATTTCAACAATGCAGACACTGATCGCCTGCATCCCAATGATAAAGGGCACGAGCGCTTGGCCCGTACCCTCTATTACCAGTTGCTTGCCCTGCCTTGCGTATTCTGATAGTCCCAGACTACGCCTGATTGTCGAGCAAATAGACCTTAGAACTCTTACAGCCCTCGCTTCTGATTCCGGAGCGAGGGTCGTTTTCTTATCCCACGTCGTGAAAATAAGAATAATGTTGCAGATAATACCTTTCTCTCAACGTGTTTGTTCAAAAACTATAGGTAAAAGGCAAATTTTAGGTAGTGCTTTTCTTGCTTTAAGTCAATAAATGCACTATCTTTGCACCCAACAACTACGTCTATGAAACAACTACTGATACAACTATTCTTTCTTTTGTGCTGTGGCGCAGTTTCTGCCACAGGCGTTTACAACGTGCGTGATTTTGGTGCTAAAGGTGACGGACAGACACTGGATTCACCTGCGATTAATGCAGCCATCGAGGCTGCTGTTCGCGATGGAGGAGGGCAGGTGTTACTGCCTGCGGGCACTTATCTTTGTGGTAGTATCAGGATGAAGTCTAATATCGACCTGCATCTTTCGGCTGGCTGCACCATCTTGGCAGCACCTGCAAAGATGAATGCCTACGACGCATCAGAGCCGTTCGATTTCCCAGAGTATCAGGATGGCGGACATACCTATTTCCATAATTCGCTGATCTGGGCTGAAGGCGAGAAAAACGTCAGCATCACTGGTCACGGCATGATTGACGGTAAGGGACTCACGCACAAGGATACAGAGAATAGCGGTAATATCCAGGGTGGCTCTATCGGCACAGGCGACAAGGCTATCGCTCTGAAACTATGTCGCCAGGTGACGATTCGCGACATCACCATCTATCGTGGAGGTCACTTTGGCATTATCATGACAGGATGCGACCTCTCAACCATTGATAATGTAACTATCGACACGAATCGTGATGGCTTCGATATCGACTGTTGTAAATATATGACCATTACTAACTGCCGCATCAACACACCGCGTGACGATGCACTGGTACTCAAATCCTCGTATGCCCTGAAGAAGCCTGTGCTCTGTGAGCATATCGCTATCAGCAACTGTAATATCACAGGCTATAAATGTGGCACGTTGCTTGACGGTACTTATATCCCTGAACCTGTCAACTGGGTGTGCGGACGCTTTAAGTTGGGCACGGAGAGCAATGGCGGCTATCGCAATATCTCACTTACCAACTGCACCTTTATGTATAGTAGTGGACTGGCTTTCGAGGAGGTGGATCAGGGCCGGATGGAGAATATCGTGGTGTCGAACATCACGATGAGTCACGTTCATCATTATCCTATTTATATTACTACGGGCTGTCGAAATCGAGGTCCCAAGGAGGTGACGACACCTTCTACGGCTCGCGATATCCAGATATCCAATGTCATAGCCGATGACTGTGACTCGCTTTGCAGCATCATCGTTACAGGTATGCCTGGCGTTCCTGTGAAGAATGTGTGGTTTTCAAACATCCGTCTTTACTTTAAAGGCGGTGGTACAAAGGACTTGGCAGATAAGAACTATCGTGAACAAGGCACAAACTATCCTGAGCCGAAATTCGCTGGATGGACGCCTGCCTATGGACTCTATGCCCGTCATGTAGATGGGTTGTATGTGAATGATGTGACTTTCCGCTATGAACGTCCTGACTATCGGCCTGCCGTGCTGCTCGATGACGTGAAGAATGACGTAATCCGACATCTGGATGCACCGACGGAAGAGGGCGTTGAACAGGTGATAAGAAAGTAAACTGAGAAAACAAACAAATCAAAAATAGAAAGATATGAAGAAGGTGTTATTGGGACTTTTTATGGCTGTGGTAGCTGTGAATGCTCATGCACAGCGTATTGCAGATAATCTGTCACGTGGCCTTGTGGCTATTCCTCAGGGTGACAAGACAGGTCAGGATGATCGCTATGGCGTGTCTGGAACTGGTATTTTCGTCAGTTGGCGTATCCTGCCTACTGAATACTACGACACGAAATATAATCTGTATCGTGGCACAGAGAAGATTGCCAGCAACCTGACGGTTTCAAACTATCAGGACAATAGTGGTACGAAGACATCCGTCTATAAGGTGGTGCCTGTGATTAGAGGAACGGAACGTGCCGATCTGGCTGCTTCATGCACGCCTTGGGATCACCAGTATTGGGAGATTCCTGTGGCGGCGGTGACTAATCGCAATGGCGATGATGTGACTTCAGGCTATACGCTGAACGACTGTTCTGTGGCCGATGTCGATGGAGACGGACAGATGGAGTTCGTGGTGAAGCGTCGTAACGACTCTGGTAATCTGCGTGAGTCAACCAACAAGACCGACTTCAACCGTCATGAGTGTTATAAGATGGACGGCACGCTGCTCTGGTCCATAGATATGGGACCAAACCTGATGGCTGGACCTGATGAGCAGTTTGACCTGATTCTCTATGACTGGGATCAGGACGGTAAGGCCGAGGCTCTGATGCGTGGTGCCGATAATATGATTATCCATACGGCTACGAAGGGTGATATCCAGATTGGCAACATGAACTATTATGCGCCACGTGATGAATATACCAAGGCTGGTGCAGAATACCTATTATATATGGATGGCGCTACGGGTGTGCCCTATGCTTGGGATGGTAATGCCAACTGGACGCCTGAGGCCTATCCACTACCTCGTTTTGAGAGTGGCGAGAGCGACTATGCTGCGGTTTGGGGTGCTAACGATACAGGCCACCGTGCAACCAAGCATTACTTTGGTGCACCTTATCTGGATGGTCGTAATGCCAGTATCTTTTTGGGACGTGGCTGTTATACGCGCCATAAGTTCTGTGCCCTTGATGTGAACAAGGAGACCCACGAGTTGACACAGCGTTGGCGCTGGAATTGCTACGACGGCAATTCTCCTTGGTTTGGTAATGGTTTCCATAACTTCGCCATTGCTGATGTGGATATGGATGGACGCGATGAGATAGTATTCGGCTCCATGATGATCGACGATACGGGCTATGGACTCTCTACCACGGGCTTTGGTCATGGCGATGCTCAGCATTGCGGTGATTTGGATCCCTATCGTTGGGGATTGGAACAGTTTGTCTGTTTGGAGGGTTCTACGGTGCCAGGCATTGCCTATACCGATGCCACTACGTCAACCTTGCGCTATACCACAGGTGGCGGCAGTGACAATGGTCGTTGTATGGCAGGCAATTTCTATCATAATATTCCTGGTGCTATAGGTGTCTCTGGTGGGGCTGGCATCAGTCTCGTAGCTGATAAGGCTTCTAATCACACAGGCTTCTCTGATGATCACGTCAATATGCGTGTCTATTGGGATGGCGATTTGCTCGACGAGTTCATGGACTCACCAGGTACAGAGAAATCACCATGTGTCTATAAGGCACCTGGTCAGAATGAGGTAGGGACAAACCGCAGTTATGCCAACAGCCGTTGTTGGATGGGACAGGGTAACCTGAACAACTCTTCAAAGAACAATCCCTGTTTCTTGGGCGATATCCTTGGTGACTGGCGTGAGGAGATTGTTACCCGCACCAGCGATAAACTGATCATTCAGACTACGAGTTATCCTTCCCCTTGGGGTATCACCACTTTGTGGGCCGACCATGAATATCGTAATGCCATGGCGTGGCAGTCGGTAGGCTATAACCAGCCGCCTCACCCCAGTTTCTTCCTTGGTGAGATGGAGGGTATCACCAAAGAGCCTCCTGCTGTAGTGATGGAAGGACGTACGGAGGTATCGGGAACTATTCAGACTACGGATGACCATCTGCTGATTTCGGGTTATGAGAACAAGTCTATCGCTGTAGCCGATGGGGCTTCACCTTATATATTAACGGTGAATGCACCTGCATGGGTGAAGGGTAGTGGCGCACAGCAGGCTGTGGCAAGTACCCCTAAGCAACCTGCCCAGACTGTTGAGACCTATACCACAACGCTTACTGGTGGTGCCTTTAGTGGTGCTACGCGTATTATTAAACAAGGTGAAGGCATTCTCGTGTTGCCTAATGTCACAGAGAAGCATACTGGCGAGACGAATGTATGGCAGGGAACACTAATGTTTGATGGTAAGATGGAGTCAAGTCCTGTGTGGCTGAATCGTCATACCACGCTGATCAGTAATGGCGGACAGTTTATGGGAGGCTTGAAGGCTGACTATAACGCTACCATTTATCCTGGCGGAAAGGATAATGTGGGGGCTATTACTGCCTCTACGTTGGAACTGGGCTTTGGTTCACGCATCGTCATTGACGGTAGCAACGGACAGCTGGATAAAATCAATGCCAATACGCTGACCGTCGAAGCTAAAACGGATGACGTCTGGAAAGAGTTCGGTCCACGCTATAAGACGCCTGTGATTCAGCTTAACTATGCAGGCACACTGGAAGCTGGCACTTACGAGTTGGGTTCTATCGGTAGTGTTAATGGTGATGTGTCTGATCTGCTCATTGAGGGCGTAGACAATAGTCTCAAGGCTTCTCTGGCTTATCAGGATGGTAAACTGCTGCTTGTTGTTGAGGGCATGCGAGAGGCTGGACAGGTAACATGGAATGGAATCAGTGATAACAGCATCTGGCAACAGGCTGTCAGCGAGAACTTCCTTTATGACGGACAGGCCAGTTATATGGCTTCAGGCGATGATGTAGTCTTCGATGATAACGCAGCTTCTACCAATGTTGTTATCAGTGGTGCCGTCAGTCCTAAGTCGGTGACTTTCAACAACGAGACAAAGCACTATACGCTTTCTGGTGATAGTATCGTAGGAATGGGATCCATCATCAAGAATGGTAATGGGAATGTCATTTTCAATAACTGGAATCATATCGGCTCTACAGTTGTCAATGGTGGTAAGCTGACGGTGGCTATGCTGGCTAATAATGCTGGTCAGGATTGGGGTTCACTGGGTAGTGCATCTTCACCAATCACACTGAATGATGGTACCACGTTGGTAACCAATGGTACAATCATCACAGACCAGACGCTGAATGTCAGTGGTGAAACAACGATAGAGGTGCCCAATGGCAAGAGTGTTATCTTCAACAAGGCCATCAAGGGCAGTGGTGCAATAGTCAATAAGACTGGTGCTGGTTCGCTGGAGTTGGGTACGGTGACGAATACCTTTGCCAAATTGGTTGTCAAGGCAGGTACTGTAACCAGCAATTACAATTCGTCATACACTGAGACACTGCCAAAAACTGTAGAGTTCCAGGGTGGCACAATATGGGGTGCAAACAACGAGAGTACCAATATCAACAACTCCACAAATTTTGTCGTACCACAAGGTAAGACGGGTTCTTTCTACAGCGGATTCCGTTCTACCTATACTGGTACACTCACAGGTGCTGGTACTTTCAATGTCTATACAGGTGGCGTGCGAGCCTACTTCAATGGTAACTGGAGTGCTTTCGAGGGTACCATTAATATAGGTAAGAACAACCGTCAGAACAAGAAGAGCTATGATCCAGAGTTTCTGTTGGGTAATACCAACGGTATGCCAAAGGCTGTGGTTAATGTGAATGCCAATGCTCGCCTGCAGAATCAGGGCAAGAGCATCCGCGTGAAGAAGTTTGGTGGTACGGGTGCCTTGGTTGGTACGGGCACATGGATTGTGGACTGTGATGAGAACTTTACACTGACTACTGAGGTGGGTATCACCTCAGAACGTACTGATGACTATGGCAATACGATAGCTGTGAGCGCATCGCCTCTGACTAAACGTGGTACGGGTAAGATGACGATGACGGAAGGTAAGATGAATGGTGTGCTTACTATTGAGAATGGTACGGTGGCAGCTTATAAGTATAAGCCAGCCTCGTTGCTGAATGGTTCAAACAACACCATCGTGAAAGGCAGTGGACGTCTTGCTGGACAGATGCTGCTCAACAACCTGAGTGTGCAGAGTGGGGGAGAAGTGATTCCTTGCGCTTCGGCAGTCATTGAAACGTCTCCTGGTACCATTACTTGCAATAATACCATTACAGTCAACGATGGTGCCGTGGTCAACTTCCTGGTGAATGCGTCGAAAAACTCTACGCTTACCACGAAGAACCTCACCATAAACGGAACAATTAAGGTGACATTTACTGCCAGTCGTGAACTGAATGTGGGTGATGAATTAAAGCTATGGACTGTTAGTGGTACGTTCAGTGGTACGCCTAAGTTCGAATTGCCAGAAGCCTATACATGGGATACCAGTCGTATCAGCGAAGGCATCATCAGCGTAACGGCAATTAGTACAGGCATTCGTTCCTCTTTTATCGATGCTGATTCCAACAATGTTTACGACCTGCAGGGGCGCAAGATAAATGGTCAGCAAACTAAGGCAGGAATCTACATTCGTGGTGGTAAAAAGGTCATTATTAGGTAGTAGAGTACAAAAAGTGTAGGAAAAAGTCAAATTTTAGGTAGTGGTTTTCTTGCGGTAAGTCAAGAAAACCACTATCTTTGCAGCCGAAAACTACGAATATTATTCATTTTTAAATATCAACTAAAAACAAAACTTATGAAAAAACGTTTACTTTTGGCCTTTATGGCAATGAGTGCAGCCGTTTCAGGTTACGCACTTGAGCAGGGTGAGTTCGTCTATACCCCTCAAGGACGTTTCCAGATTACGGGTGCTAATGTGAATGCCAACAACGCATTCCAAGATTTGACAGGTTGGACTGTAGTTTCAGCTTCTAATGAGAAGACTTTGACCGACAACTTCAATATTAATGCCAATGGCTATGCAGAGGGTATTAATTCTGTGGCAAGTCTCGATGCAACTGCAGGTGAAGGTATGTACTTCAAGTTTGAACCTTCTGATGCAAGTACAGCTTATGTTGTAAGTTACAAGATGAAGGGTGCAACAGCCGTTTCTACCCGTGTAAAGACTGTTGCTGTTTCTACAAACCTTGTAAAGGTTGAGGGTAACTCTGATAATGCTTTTGGTGGTACCAATGATGTACTTGTAGCCAATACTGCTGAGGAATTGACCGAGAATTGGCAGACTTTTAACTATGCTATCGTGGGTGACGGTACTTCTCGTACCTATTTTATTTCATTCACTGGTATGGCTACCAACATCGAGATTGCCGACGTCCAGATTGCTCCTGCTATGCAGCTTGCTGACCTGCGTCAGCGTGACGCTATGCTGGAGAAACTGAATATTTACAAGAACTGCTATGCCTGGCCTGAAGGTCTGACAAAAGAATATGCGCTTGATGAAGCTATCGAAGATCTTACCGCTATTGGCGATGAAACAGGACAGGAGGAGCTTAATGAGAAGTTGGTTGCGGCCCAGGAGATTCTTGATGAATTTATCAAGGCCAATATGGACGACTTCTTGCCTGATGGTGCTTACACTGCAACAACGAATGGAGCTGGTACGCCTAAAGTCGATATAAAATTTGCTAATTGGTATGCAAAAGTACAGAAAGCCATTACTTGGGGTGACTGGAATTGCCTGCCCTCAGGTCGTGGTTTCTGGGAAAATGCTAATCAGGGTTGGGCTGATTTTGGTCACTTCCAAAGTGCTGCAAAATGGAATAATGGTGATCCTGATAGTCCTATGGGCGTTTATGTACAGAAGGATCTTGAGAAAGGTTCATATGTTTTTGGTATCGAGAGTAGAGCATGTTTACGTGAACCTCTGAAAAATGACTGGAACGATGATGATGGCTTGAAGCCTGCTTATGGTGTGGCATACATCGTAAAGATTGTTGATGGTCAAGAGACTCCAGATACTATCGCATCTGTTGTGAAGGGATTGTATCCTGCTACGACGACTCAATTCCTCGTTTCAGCGAATATTACTGAGGCAGGCAAATATGAGATTGGTTTTAAGGCATATTGTAAGGATACTCACAAGGATTTGGCACAGGGTTCTGTAACATACATTCGTAATGCTTCAATTTTTGGTAAGACCGAGAATAAGTATAGCCAGAAACAGTTGGGCTATGAGGCTGATGTACGCGAGCAGATTACTACTGGTCGCACACAACTGACCACCGCTAAGGAGAATATCGCTAATGCAGACTATTTCTGGGGTAAGGCTGAACTTCAGGCATGTGTAGACACTGTTGAGACAAAGATTGCTGCTTACGAGCAGATGGATCAGGATGCTATCATCGCTACTTTCCAGGATGATTATGAGAAGTCAACCACTGCTGAGACTGGTTATATGGTTTGCACCGTTTATCAGGAAGCTGTAAAGGATATCATTGCTGCCAATAAGAAATTCGTTGCAGTGAACGATACTCTTGCTTCAATTCAGGTTGCCATTGACAGAGCTGAGGCTACTTTGAGTAACCGTCTCTATAATGCAGCTACAGGCATGGATGCTCTTCAGTCAGCTATTACCAAGGCTAAGGGCATTCAGACACAGATGAAAGCTGATCAGTATAGCGAGGAGAATGCTGCTACTATCGTGGCTGCTAATGCTGAGTTGGCAGAGGCTGTTGAAGTATTCAAGGCTACCGTTCCTGCTGAGGCTATTACAACTATCGCCGATATTGACTTCTCTAACATGGCTGCTGAGTCTACAATCAGTGTAGAAGGAACCGAAGTATCTCAGTGGGTTATTGCCGGAGCAGTTAATGAGATGATATTGCCTAATTACGCTGAAGATGCTACAGGTACCGCTTACGGACAGGGTATATTTGACAACGGAGAACGTATTCATGCTGACACACTCCGTGTGGGTAACGGTGAAGCTGTTGTGAATATCCCCGCAGAGCAGCAGGTTGAAGGCACAAATATTTTGAAGATTGAATTTGATTACTACTTTGGTAAACTCATTGGCAAGTATGCTGGATTTGCTCTTCAGAATGATTCTGCCACTATTGCTGATTTCTCTTTCTCTTCATATGATGTAAAAGCAAATGTTAATACTTTCGGTCTGGATTTCTCTGCAACTTATATGCCGGGAATCGGTGATCGTAACAATTCTAACGCAGCAATTGCCGCAGTTTCTAATAAGACCCATTTTGAGGTAATCGTTGACTACGGTACACAGTTGATGTATTGCTCTACTGTGGCTGCAAAAGGATCACAGACTACCACTCCCGTAGCATTTGATGGTTCTAAGATGGCTAAGTTTATTGTAAAGAGTGATTATAATAATGCTGATCGTCGTTGCTGGTTTGACAACCTGAAGATTCAGTGCGTCAAGGCTGGTGCCGTTACAGGTATCACTGAGGTGAATGCTGCTGCCAAGGTGAAGGCTCCTACTAAGGTGCTGAAGAACGGTCGCATCATCATCAATGGCAAGTATGCTGTTAACGGTATGCTGGTGAAGTAAAATACTTCTCACAATACTTTTCCAACGGGAATGCTTTGACGGGCATTCCCGTTTTTCTTTTTATTATTCCTTTAGGAATAGTTCCTCCTTGGCTCTGTTTTTTGCGTCTAAAACTTTGAAAAATGCTTAATTCGCAAATTTGAAAGTTAAATTGTTGTAAGTTTCAATTATTTTTTGTTATTTTGCAAACTGGTTATTGTGCCTTGATGGCACTTGAAACCTATGGCGATGTTAATACTAACAGACAAATCAACAAAATCACTATAACAAACAAACTTATTTATGAAAAAACTCTTTTTATACGCATCCCTTATGTGCTTAGGCCTAGGGTCCTGCTCAAAGGACTTCTTGGTACCTGAGGGAGAATTGCCATCATGGCTTGGCGAGAGTATCTACAAAGAGCTTCAGCAGCCCAAGGAACTGCAGGGTACGTTTAAGACGTATTGCAAACTGATTGATGATCTGGGTTATGCCGATGTGCTGAGTAGAACAGGTAGTAAGACTATCTTCCCTGCCAATGATGAGGCTTTCGCCAAATTCTTTGAAGGCGGTAACAACAAGTTTGGTGTCAGCAGCTACGAAGAGCTGACACATGCTCAGAAAGCTGAGTTGCTTTTCTCTACTATGCTCGACAATGCCATTCTGGTGGGTACACTTTCAAACAGCCAGAACAGCGCAGGCAATATGTTGCAGGGCCAGCTGGTGAAGCACGGCACCAACATGCGTCTGACTTATGCTGTGGCACCTTTCAAGGCCGAGCAGATGCCTGCAAACAACAAGTATTTTTCTCGTTTCCAGACGGCCGACCGCAATTCTATGCTTGCTGTATTCGACAATACCGTGGCTCCTATGGTGCACCTCACGGGCGAATATATGCTGAACAACAATATGACCATCGCAGGCAACGAGAGCGACTTCGAGGTGCTTACTGGTCATGCGTATAACGAGGGTGATGCTTATATCTTCAACCACAAGGTGATCAAGGGCGACGTAGTCTGCCAAAACGGTTATATCCATCAGCTCGACGAGGTACTGGTGAATCCTGGTAACATGGCAGAAGTGCTGCGTGCCGGCGATGATACGAAGTACATCTCTCGTATGCTGGACTACTACAGCTTCCCCGATGCCGACATGACGCTGACGGAGCAGTATAACAGCGAATCAAACGCAGCCACACAGGACACCGTGTTTGCTATCCGCTATCTGAGTAAGAACTCTCAGCGTGCCAAGTTGGCCCAGCCCGTACGTGGTATGACGGTAGCCGACAACCAGTTGCTCAACTTCGACCCAGGTTGGAACAACTATAACCCCACGCTGAAAGGCGGCAGCAGCGACGATAATGCAGAGATTGCTGCCTTCCTGGCTCCTGACGACAAGGCTGTAGAGGAGTATTTCCTGAAGGAAGCTGCTTATATCCTGAAGAACTTGGGTGTGCCTTCACTCGAGATTTCGGCAGCCAACCTCAATGCGCACCTCGATGCTGTTTACAATAACGACCCTTCAATCTTTGCCAGCGTGCTGAACAATGTGATGAAGCCTTATCTCACAAAGACAGTGCCCAGTTCGTTCTCTACTGTTCAGAACGATGCCTTCGAGTTCCTCGATGTGACAAAGGATGATATCAACAAGAAGAGCAACGGCAACTACGACGTGACGATTGCCAACAATGGTGTCATCTACAAGATGGGTAAGCTCTTCGGACCAAAGTTGTATAACTCTGTGCTCGGTCCTGCTTCTGTATATAAGGATATGCGCACGATGGGCGAGATGCTCAACGACCACCAGACTACTGCTGGTACACCTTCTAAACTGGGTGCCGATATGTACTACTATCTGCTCTCAATGAAGGCTCGCTATGGCCTGTTTGTACCTACAGATAATGAGACACAGTTTATCGTTATCGACCCCACCTCTGTGAAGGACGACGACGGACTGAAGGGCTTGCGCTTCCGCTTCGACCCCCAGGCCGACGGTTCTTTCCACGTGCTGGTGAAGAAATATATCTATCAGAGCGGTCCCTACAACGAACTCAGTTCGTATGTTGAGACTGCCGGTGCACAGGATATCAATATCGAGAGTGGTATCTTCAACAGTCAGATTAAGGACATGCTGGACTACTGCACCATTGTGCTTGCCGACTCTACAGAGACTGGTAAGGGTAAGGCGCAGTATGGCCTCTATGGTAATAAGTATTATAAGACCAAGCATGGCGGTGCTGTCATCGTCAGCGGCAATAAGGTGGCTGGCGGACTGCAGCAGAAGGATGCTTCACAGTGGTCAACCATCACTGAGACCTTTGATGCCAACAGTGCTGATGCCAAGATTGAGAACGGTACTGTTTATCGTCTGAACTATCCGCTCCAGCCTACTATCACCAGCGTGATGCAGACCCTGTCGCGTTCCGAGTTCTACGACGAGGATGCCGACTATGACGCGGCTGCTCCTGAATACGACCACTTCCTGAACTTCTGTCTGCAGTTCAATAACGAAGACCTCTACACCTTCGCAGGTATCGTTAGCGACAGCGATAAGGATGCACAGAAAAAGACGAAGATGAAGGCTTACCGCGTCATCGATGATAATGATAACTGGGGTATGCTCAGTGCCTACAACTACACCGTTTATGCACCTACCTACGAGGCTATGGTGAAGGCACAGAAGGATATGGGTCTGCCCAAGTGGAAGGATGTGCTGGCTATCGTCAACGACTGGGAGAGCGTGAAGGACCAGTATGGCTTCGCTTCTCAGGAAGCTGCTGCTGCCTACGTGAAGGCTCAGTTGGATAAGATGTCACGCTTCGTGCGTTATCACACTCAGAATAGCTCGCTCTTTGCTGATCGCTATTTCAAGAATTACGATCCCAATACAGGACTCACCACGCCTGAGCCTTCGTTCTCTACCTTCTGCTCAAACGCTCTTGGTATCGCTCAGACACTGACCGTGACAGGTGGTGGCGACAAGCTCAATGTGAAGGATGCCTCTGGCAAGGTGGTGACTGTGAATGCCTCTTCAAACCTGGCTAACCTCATAGCACGTGATATCACGACAGTAGAGAAGACTAATGCTACGTATGGTAAGTACAAGGCTATCGAGACCTCTTCTTTTGTCACCGTTCACGGCATTGGTACACCTCTGTGCTATAACAGCAACGGGAAGTATTAATAATTGAAAATTGATAATTGAAAATTGATAATTATGTCAAAGTCAAAATTCCTATTGACAATCCTGTTTACCTTCATCGCTCAGGTGATGATGGCACAGAGTAGAGTCATATCAGGTACGGTGGAAGATGCCATGGGTCCTATTATGATGGCCAACGTGGTGGAGCGCGACGGTAACAACCGTATCATCAGTGCCACGCAGACTGATATGATGGGTAATTTCTCAATGGAGATTAAGAACCCGAAGAATAAGCTCGTCGTTTCCTATGTAGGTAGTAAGACGAAGATTCTCCCTATTGGTAACCAGAAGACCTTCAAGATTAAGTTGGAGGACGATAAGACCGTGCTCGGCGAGGTAAAGGTGGTAGGACGCCGTACCAATGCTGGTGGTCTGAATATCGACAAGCGCGAAGTCTCTGTATCACAGCAGACCATGAATATGGCTGAGGTGGAAGGTATGGCCTTTACCTCTGCCGATGAGGCCCTGCAGGGTGAGATCGCCGGTCTGGATATCGTTACCAACTCTGGTAACCTGGGTGCCGGTACTTCTATGCGTCTGCGTGGTGTCTCTACGCTGAGTGGTAGTGCCGAGCCTCTGATTGTTGTCGATGACAAGATCTTTGAGTACGATGCTGCTGACTTCGACCCTGAGAATATGGATGAGGAGAAGTTCTCTTCTATGTTGGCTGTCAGCGTGGACGATATTGCCAGCATCACCGTGTTGAAGGATGCTGCCGCTACGGCTATCTGGGGTTCTCAGGGTGCTAATGGTGTTATCCAGATTACCACCAAGCGTGGTGCTCGCGGTAAACCTAAAGTGACACTGGGCTATAAGTTCACTGGCACTTGGATGCCTGCCGGCTACGACCTGCTGAATGGTGACAACTACACCATGATGCTGAAGGAGGAGTTCTACAACCCCACCCAGAGTTCATCGGCTACTTCTACTATCAACGAAATCAACTACGTGCCTGCTGAGTCTTGGGCCGAGGCAAACAACTGGAACAAGAACACCGACTGGGTGAGCGCTATCAAGCAGTTTGGTGAGCAGCACGAGGCTAACTTCAATATCTCTGGTGGTGGTCAGAAAGCTACTTTCCGTATCTCTGCCAGCTACAACCATCAGACGGGTACTGTTATCAAGCAGAAGATGGACCGTCTGACCACCCGTCTGGTGTTGGACTACAACGTGTCTGACCGTATCCGCTTCTCTACCAACTTTGCGTTGACCTATACGGACAACCTGAAGAACTATACTTATGGTAGTAGTAAGAGCAGTGGCTCGCACAACAACCTGCTGGCTATGGCTCTGGCTATGGCTCCTAACGCCAGCATCTATCGCTACGACCGTTATAACAACAACACGGGCGAGTATTTCCTGATGAACCCCACCGTGACAGGTATGACACCTGACGATGGTAACTACACTTCTACACAGTTGGCCGACGTCGTGGCTATCGGTAACCCTGTGGCTTATGCTAACAGCTCTTGGCAGAAGGAACAGACCTATAGCATTGTGCCCGACTTCAACCTGAAGTACGAACTGCTTGGAACAGGTACCGGACAGCACCGTCTGACATTCGATGGTCGCGTGTACTTTGATATCTATGCCTATTCTAAGCCAACCTATATGCCTGGTAGCCTGTCAAACGGCAGTTATACGGATACCAACTATAACTACCTGACCAATACAGAGACTAACCAGTTCAAGATGGGTTCTCGTGTCACCCTGACCTATACGCCTGCATTCAAGAACGAGGATTTCTACCTGACGATGTTTGCACGCTATGAGGCTGGTACACAGAAGAATACCTATCAGTATATTGCGCAGAGCTCTATTCCCAACGGTATGGAGTCTGCTACGATTGATGCACGTCTGAACGACATGAACAACCAGCCCAGCGCTACGAAGTCGGCATGGCAGGACTTTGTCTATAATGCCCACTTCTCTTACAAGTCACGCTATAGCGTAGGCTTCTCACTGCGTGGTGATGGCAACTCTAAGTTCGGTCCAAAGAACCCCTGGTTCTATTCTCCTTCTGTCTCGCTGCGTTACAACCTCAGCGAGGAACCATTCTTCACTCCTCTGAAGAAATATGTGTCTATGTTTGGTATCCGCGGCTCATGGGGTATCACTGGTAGCTCAAGTGTCTCTGTGGACAACTACTTCAACCAGTACACCTCTCGTGCCGGACGCTATGGCACCAGCTACTTCACCACCATGAGTGGCATGAAGCTCGATGACCTGCGTCCTCAGAAGAAGATTGGTACAAACATTGGTCTTAACATCGGTTTCCTGGATGATAAGTTCGAGGTGGACCTGAACTTCTACAAGGAGAAGACCAAGGACCTGATTATGAAGGGTATACCCATTCCTACATCAGCTGCATGGAACACCTCTACAACGCTCTCTTACGGTAACGTGGGTGAGATGGAGAACAGAGGTTGGGAAATGTCTGTTTCTGCCAATAAGATTATCACGTACAAGAAGTTCTCGCTCTCTGCCAGCTTCAACATGGCTCAGAACATCAACAAGTTGCTGGAGATGGATCAGCGCGTGCTGGATAACCTGAACTCTCAGCCCAGCTACAGTAAGCGTGGTTCTGCTTCAATCCTGAACCGTGTTGTGGTGGGCGATCCTCTCTGTTCTATCTATGGATTCAACAGCAAGGGTGTGTTCCAGTATTCTTACGACTACCTGCAGAACTATAACACCAAGCAGCAGCAGTTGCAGACTCAGGCCGCAGCGCGTGGCGAGTCTTACGACTGGAACTACGAGGCATGGATCAACCAGCAGTTGGCTGAAGGCAAGACCTTCCCTGTAGCTACCGACGAAAACGGTAAGGTTATCATGACCAATACTGGTGTGCCCAAGCGTCTTACCTATTATTATGGTGATACGGAATATGAGTTCAAGGGTGGTGACGCCATCTATGAGGATGTGAACCACGATGGTAATATCAACGAACTTGATATCAAGTATCTGGGTAACTCACTGCCTAAGATGCAGGGTGGTTTCAGTCTGACACTGCAGTATGGCAACTGGAAACTTGTGTCACGTTTCAACTACCGTTGGGGCAACAAGATTATCAACACCGCACGTATGGGACTGGAGAGCATGTATGGCACTCAGAACCAGTGCTCTTCTGTGACCTACCGTTGGCGTAAGGATGGTGACGTGACACCTATCCCACGTGCCCTCTATGGTACAGGTTACAACTACCAGGTGAGCTCACGCTTCGTAGAGAGCGGTTCGTTCCTGCGTCTGAACAATTTGCAGTTGTCTTACAGCGTGCCTAAGAGTGCTATCAAGAAATTTGGTTTGAATAATCTCTCGGCCTACGTGACTATGAACAACCTCTTCTGCTGGACAAAGTATAGTGGTATTGATCCGGAAATTGGTGCCGGTACCTATTCACCAGCATCTGACGGTGCTACTACACCAAGGTCTAAGTCTATCACTGCCAGCTTGAACTTTGGTTTCTAAGAGTATTGAACATTGAAAACTGAGAAATGAAAATTATGAAAAAGATATTTTCTGTTATGCTGGCAAGTGTTGCGATGGTCTCTTGTGTTGACACAGTTATCCTGCCCGACAATAAGACTGTCGATGATGACTTCTGGCAGAAGAAGAGCGAGGTGGATGCCGTGGTGTCAACTGCCTATGCACAGTTGCGCGACGAGACTGCTATACGCAATATGATTGTTTGGGGCGACTTCCGCTCTGACGAATTGAATATGACAACCGGACTGCCTACTGGTGCTGCCTATCGTACAGCCCTGCAGCAGATTTATTCTCTCAATATCGAGACCGAGAATGCATTTACCTCTTGGTATCCTTTCTACTCGGCTATCAACTACTGTAACCTGGTGCTGGAAAAGGCTGAGAACGTGATTGCCGTTGACCCTGACTATACTCGTGGTGACTATGAGGCCAACAAGGCCCAGGCATTGGCGTTGAGAGCTTTCTGTTACTTCTATCTGACAAAGGTGTTCCACGATATCCCCGTGACACCGGGTGCTTATATGAACAGCAGTGCCGACCTCAATGCTCCTCAGGCTACGCCCGACTCTGTGCTCACAATGTGTATCCGCGATTTGGAGGAGGCTTCAAAGAATGCTATTCCTGGTAATACCTATGGCGACTGGCGCGATAAGGGCTACCTGAATAAGGATGGTATCAATGCTGTGCTGGCTGATATCTACCTGTGGCGTGCTTCCGTGAACCGCGATGCAGCCGACTATCAGAAGTGTGTGGACTATTGCGATGCCATTATCAAGGCTAAGAAGCAGGCTTACGAGGAGAGTGGACAGCGTCGTCGCTGGGGCGAGGATGATGTAGAGAAGGACTATTACCTGTCTGATTATGATGACATGTATAGCGACCTCTTCGGTCAGAATGGTCAGAATGCCGACGAGAG
>Ga0256404_1004791_pt1 | contig 24909 bp, 22 predicted proteins | sample RumenRJG_01DNA_FD_185990 | JGI IMG/M metagenome (GOLD analysis project Ga0256404, IMG submission 185990) | Bovine rumen microbial communities from Lethbridge, Alberta, Canada - RJG_01 | ecosystem: Host-associated > Mammals > Digestive system > Stomach > Rumen | place: Canada: Alberta | collected... | reverse complement strand
AGGAAGAGCAGGAAAAGGCCGAGAAGGAGAAGGCCGAAAAGGAAGCAAAGGAAAAGGCCGAGAAGGAGAAAGCTGAGAAGGAGAAGGCCGAGAAGGAGAAGGCTGAGAAGGAGAAGGCTGAGAAGGAGAAGGCTGAGAAGGAAGCGAAGGAAACAGCCAAGGAGAAGGCTGAGCGCGAGAAGGCCGAGAAGGAGAAGGCCGAGAAGGAAGCCAGGGAAAAGGCCGAGCGCGAGAAGGCCGAGAAGGAGAAGGCCGAGAAGGAAGCAAAGGAAAAAGCCGCCAGGGAGAAGTCCGAGAAGGAAAAGGCCGAGAAAGAGCGCAAGGAGCGCGAGAATGCCGAGAAGATCCAGCGCGAGATGGAGAAGCAGCAGCGGGTCGAGGAGGCAAAGCGCAGCTCAAAGGTCCTGATGGGCACCATCACCAGGGGCATTTTCATCACGGACGCCAAGAAGGCCGGCCTTACCTCGCCGCACATCAGCCGCATAATCAAGATTTACAAGGGCAGGATCAACTTCAGGCGCGACCTCAGGAAGGGGGATTCCTTCCGCGTGCTCTTCGACCGCCCGAGCGGCGACAAGAACGCGAGGATCATGGCAGTATCCTTCACCACCGGAGGAAAGACCATCGCCCTCTACCGCGCGAAGAACGGCATGTTCTACCCCGAGAACGGCGTCTCGCCTACGGTAAGCAAGAAGAGCTCCGGCGGCGGCATGTGGCGCTACCCGATGCCGAACAACAAAAAGATCTCGAGCCCGTTCAATCCGCACCGCTGGCACCCGATCCGCGGCATCTACCGCCCGCACTACGGCACTGACTTCACCGCCCCGATAGGGACCAAGGTATATGCCCCTGCGAACGGCACGGTGCTCAAGACCAGCTACCAGAGAGGCGGCGCGGGCTACTACATCATCATCAAGCACGCGGGCGGCTACAGCACCGTCTACATGCACCTCTCGAAGGCCCTGGTGCGCACCGGGCAGAAGGTAAGCCAGGGGCAGGTCATCGCGCTTTCAGGCAACACCGGAGGATCCACCGGGCCGCACCTTCACTACGAGGTCCGCATCAACGGGCGCGCGGTCGACGCGATGCGTGTCGACCTTCCGGGCGGCAGCAGCAGGGAGACTGTCAGCATCGACTGGAATGCGAGCAAGGAGTTCGCGAACGATGTTGCAGGCTACAAGGGCCAGCTCTCGAGGGCCGTGGTCATCGACGAGTCCAACGCCGAGCAGTTCCTGAACAAGGACAGCCAGACGGCCAAGACCCAGTCAGGGAAGTCCGGAAAGGCCGGGAAAGCCTCCTCATCCGGGAAGGCCGGGAAGTCAGGCAAGGCATCCTCATCCGAGAAGAAGGGATCAGGCAAGGCATCCTCCTCCAAGAAGGGTTCCGGAAAGGCATCATCATCGAAGAAGGGTTCCGGAAAGGCATCAGCGTCCGGAAAGAAAGGATCAGGGAAGGCCTCCTCCGGAAAGAAAGGATCAGGGAAGGCCTCCTCCTCTAAGAAGGCTTCAGGCAAAGCCTCCTCCGGCAGGAAACAGTCCAAGGGAAGCAGTAAGTCATCAGGCAGGAAGATACAGAAGAAGTAGCGATGGATAAACAGGACAGCAGTACTGAACAGAAACAGGGGGTCACGCCGCCTGAGCGGAGGCGCGCCTACTACCCGAGGTTCCTCCGGCCGCGGATTGTCATCTCCGGTGTCGTCATCGCGATAGCGCTTGCGACCGGCCTCTACTACGGCATTCCCTACCTTGAGTACCAGATTGACCGCAGCGCCAAGTTCTCCGAGACCGAGGTGACTGACGGCAGGCCGCCCTTCCCCGAGGAGGAGATGCCAGAGGACGTGCCGGCAGCGTCAAAATCACCCGATGAGGGCGCAAACGCCTATGTGAGGAAAATCCTCGGCATGGTCCCCCTCAAGATAGACGACATGACGAGCATCGAGAAGGCAGACTTCACCGGAGGCGTGCTCACCTTTGAGATCGGGGTCTATTCCACGAAGGACGCTGACCTCAAGGGGCTCTACGATCGGATCAAGTTCAGGACGCCCGAGGGCAACAGCAAGGTTGCCTGCCGCCTGATGTTCAATAAGGAATGGCACAAAGACTGGAAAATCCGCTACGTCTACGTCGACCGCAACAACAGCGACGCGCTCATAACCGACAACACCTTCAGCCTCGATCAGTGCTGAGAGCCGTTTAACCATAAGGCCGGCGCCCTGCAGCCGGCCATAATCACCGTCTTTTCAGCGAAGCTGATGCCTGTGCCATGCAGCGTCAGATCTTCAGACTGCCAGCAGCTCCCGCATGAAGGGCTTCGTTATGAATTCAATCCCCTGAAGGCTGCCCAGAAGCCCTCTGCCTGCGGTTCTCCCGCACGTCATGGAGGAAGACGATTCCCTGGCAGAGGAGCCCTGCCGCGACGCTGAACCACATGGTGAGGCACCTCACCATGAACGCAGCCTCAAGGACCGGCCCGCCCTTGGAGAAGCTCCCGAGGACCAGGCAGAAGACCGCCTCCGTGCCGCCGAGCCCTCCCGGAATCATTGACACCGCCCCTGAGACCATCGCCGCCGGATAGACGCTGAACGACGCGTAGAAGGGGAGGTCAAAGCCGATGTAATGGAGGTACCAGACGACCCCGAGCGAGTAGATGGTCCAGCCGATGAGACCCGAGAGGAGCATCACGGCGACGGTCCGGAGGCTGAGGAGATTCACCAGTGACCTGATCCCCGATCTCACGCGGAAGATGAACTTCACCAGGGAGTTCAGGCCGAGCTTCCTGAAAGGCCACGCTAGGAGCTTCGGGAAGCGGCGGGACATGCCGGTGAGCGCGAGAACAGATGCAAGGATGACGAAGAACACGATGACCGCGAGGAGCGCTACCGGGCTCCCGATTAGAAGTATGCCGCCGAGCGCCGTCATCACCACGAAGTCACAGAAGCGCTCCGCGATGAACGCCGAGTAGACCTTCGAGGTCCTCCGGTCAAAGCGCCTGAGATACGCAACCCTCACGAGCTCCCCGGCCTTCCCCGGGGTTGCGGTGTAGGCAAAGCCGAGGATGTAGATGACAAGCCCCTTCCAGAACGGCTGATGGAAATCGAGGACCTTAAGGAGGTATGCCCAGCGGAGATACCTGATGAACCAGCAGCAGGCCGTCGCCGCGGGGAGCACCAGCGACACGGGAAGCCTTTCCCTTCCGGCCGGGCGGTTAAGCTCGACATAGCAGAGAAAGGCCACGTAGGCCGCGAAGAGCACGAAGAGGAAGAAGGCGTTGCGGCGGTTCATGATCAGGCCGAGAGAGCCTCTGATGCCCTGAGCGAGGCCTCGAGGACCACGGCGCCCGCCTCCATGTTGAGGTACCTTATGGCGACCGGTGCCTCCTCGCGGACCACGGGCTTCGCGTGTATGGCAAGGCCGCAGCCGGCGCCCTTGATCATGGGAAGATCATTCGCTCCGTCGCCGACGGCGATGGAGTTCCCGGGGATGATGCCATACTTCTCCGTCATGTCATTGAGGGTCGCGAGCTTCACGCTCGAGTCGACGATGCGCCCGATGACATTGCCGGTGAACAGGCCGTCCTTAAACTCCACGGTATTGGCCTCGATGCGGTCAATGCCGAACATCCTCTGCACCTTCCCCACAAACCTCGTGAAGCCTCCCGAGGCGATGGCGCTCTTCCAGCCGAAGGTGTGGGCCTTCGACATGAACGCGCCGAGTCCCTGCATGACAGGGAGCCTCTCCTCGACGGTGTCCATCACCTTCTCGCTCTTGCCCCTGAAGAGCGCGATGCGGCGGCGGAAGCTCTCCTGGAAAGGCATCTTCCCGTTCATCGCCTGGGAGGTGACGTCGGAGACCTCCTTCCCAATCCCAGCGAGCTTCGCCATCTCGTCGATGCACTCGCAGCGCACGCAGGTCATGTCCATGTCCATCACGATGACGCCGGGCTTCCTCGGATCAGGGAGCTTTTTCACATGGAGAGCGTCAACTGAGGAGTCACGGAACTTGAGCTCGTGGGAGAACGAGGCGTCAAAGCGGTCGTGGAGGAACACCGCGCAGGTGACGCCCGACTCGGTGAAGGGGCGGAGCATCTCTGTCCTGATCCCCTTCTCCCTTGCCTCTGAGATGAACGCGAGGATGTCAGAACGGGTGAGCTGCCTGCCGAACACCGCGCTCACTGCGCCGCGGAGAGGAGCCGCTGATACAGGGGAGAGGTTTTCATCGAAGAGCCTTCCGGAGGGGAGGTGCCTGTCCCATACCGAAACATCAAGAGGAATAAAGCGAGTCATGTCAGTCTCCAAAAATGATGGCCTATTTTATCTGAGTTTTTCAAAGCTATGTACTAGAAACTGCCGTTAATTTTATAAAACATCGCTAATTCAATAAGTTATATAAATTTAATCAATTTATATGACTCTTTAAAAACAGTACAATGTACTAAACATCAGTTTAACTTCTGGCTGCCTGCAGAATTACGCAGCTCAAACCAGAGCAGCTTCATGCCAGGGCAGGCTGTCGTTAAAATCCGGATGTTTGCTGTACAAACAGTTGCCGGAACTATTCTTAGTATTAATTGATTTCAGCTCGTCCGAAAACGACTTCTTACAGCGATGATACTTAAAGAGGCCTCAGAAAAATTTGAAGCGTCATTTCTAGTACAAAACTGTAAAACTGAAATATTTTACTATGAGCAGGACAGAGAGCGGGAGGGGAAACGGCCGCTAAAGCTCAAATGACTCCAGATCATCAGGGACAAAAAGGCTGCCGCTGAAGTATTTGAGGCCCTCTTTTGTATAGCGCTCCTTCCGGTGCGGGAGATCATCGTCCTCGGTGTGGTAGAGGATAAGGTTTTTAACGCCGAGCCTCTCCGCGGCCTCCGCAGCGTCGCGCGCTGTCGAGTGGTGCTTCTCGTAGGGGCGGAAGCGCTCCCGGTCTTCCCAGAGGCAGAACGCCTCATGGAGGAGCCACTCGCTCCCCTCCGCGTACTTTCTCTCACACTCACGATAAGGCTCGTCGCCGAGGCAGGTGAGCTTCTTACCGTCAGCATAGAAAAGCGAGTAGCCGGACTGCCTCGCCTTTGTTGAGTGAATGTCGAAGCAGACCGCGCGGTGCCCGAGGACCACGAACTCCTCACCGTCAGCAAGCGGCACAAGGTGAATTCTCTCCCCGATGAAGCGCGACTCCTTAGCGTCAATGAGCGACATGGAGATGCTCCGGAGGAGCTCAATCACCTCATCGTGCCCGTAAAAGAACGCGTCGCCCTCATACCTGCCGTGCCGCATCAGATAGGCAATCATGCGCATGAGCCACAATGCGCCTGTGAAGTGGTCAAGGTGGCGGTGGGTGATGAAGACCTGCCTCATGCTCCTCACGTCAATGGAGGCCCTCTCAAGCTGCCGGAGGATCCCGTTCCCGCCGCCGCAGTCGGTGAGGAAGACCTCACCGTTCTCAGTGAGGGCGAAGCAGGTGTTGTAGCAGTCCGTGACGAGCGCTCCGCCGGTTCCAAGCATGGTAAGACGCATTTGTCACCTCCTATCAGTTCTGAAGGAAAAGCGCGGAGAAATTCCGCTCGGTCGCCGCGGAGACCTCCTGAACGGTTATTCCGCGCAGGTCCGCGAGGCATTTCGCGACCAAGGGCACCCTTTCGGGCATGTTCGCCTCTCCCTGGAAGCCCGAGAGCGGCATGGCGGGGGAGTCGGTCTCGAGGAGGATGGAGCGAAGCGGGATCCGTGAGAAGGTCTTACGGGTTTTCTGCGCCCTAGCGTAGGTAATCACCCCGCCTGCCCCGAGGAAAAAGCCCAGGCTGATGAAGGCCATCGCCTCCTCGAAGGATCCGGAGAAGCCGTGGATGACGCCCCTCGCGCGGTGGCACTTAAGAACCCTCAGGACCTCGCTGTTCGCGCGGAGGGAGTGAACGAGGAGGGGAAGGCGAAGGCGCTCTGCAAGGGCAATATGAGCCTCGAAGAGCCTCGTCTCAAGCTCAAAGTCCGAGGTGTTGAGGCGGTCAAGCCCGCACTCCCCTATTGCCCTCACCGAGCGGCTCACTGATGACGGACTGAACTCTTTCCCGTCCCACTCCGAAGCGGCCCAGGGATGGATGCCGAAGGCACGGCAGACGCCCTCATGCGAGGAGGCGAAGCTCTCTATGAAGCGCTCGTCAGAGGGGTGAACCTCCGGGATCATGAAGCGGCGCACGCCTTTCTCAAGCGCGCGCCTGTAGACCTCTTCGGCGGCGCTCCTGAGGGGCTCGTCGCCGAAGTGGCAGTGGGAGTCAGAGAAGAGCTCAGTGCTCACGGGTCTTGAAGAACTTGATGTCAGGCCAGCGCTCCTCAGTGAGGCTCAGGTTGACCCTCGTCGGAGCGATGTAGGTCAGGTTGTCGCCGCCGTCAAGCGCGAGGTTAATCATGCACTTGTTCTTGAAGTCCTCGAGCTTCTCCTTGTCGTCACAGTCGACCCACCTTGCGGTCGAGACGCTCACCTCCTCGTAGGAGGCGTCGACATGGTACTCGTGCTGCAGGCGGGAGATGACCACGTCAAACTGCAGCGTTCCCACGACGCCCACGATGAGGTCGTTGTTCATGAGCGGCCTGAAGACCTGCACCGCGCCCTCCTCGGAGAGCTGGATAAGGCCCTTGAGGAGCTGCTTCTGCTTCAGCGGATCCTGCAGCCTCACGCGCTTGAAGAGCTCGGGCGCGAAGTTCGGGATGCCGGTGAAGTGGAGGTTCTCGCCCTCGGTGAAGGTGTCCCCGATCTGTATGGTGCCGTGGTTGTGCATGCCGATGATGTCGCCGGGGAAGGCCTTCTCGACCCTGTCGCGCTCGCCGGCCATGAAGGTGACGGCGTCATTGACGATGAGCTCCTTCCCGATGCGGGTGTGGAACATGCGCATGCCCTTCTCGTACTCTCCGGAGACTATCCTCATGAAGGCGATGCGGTCGCGGTGCTTGGGGTCCATGTTCGCCTGGATCTTGAAGACGAAGCCGCTGAACTTCTTCTCGGTCGGCAGCACCTCACGGGTCTCGGTCATGCGGGGCTGCGGGCCTGGCGCCCACTCGGTGAGCCCGTCAAGCATGCAGTCGACTCCGAAGTTGCCGAGCGCGGTTCCGAAGAACACCGGGGTCATCTCGCCCTTCCTGAAGGACTCCAGATCAAAGCGCTGCGAGACGCCCTGCACGATCTCGATCTCCTCCCTGAGCTGCGCGGCCTGATCCCCGCCGACGGCCTTGTCGAGATCCGGGTTATTGAGGCCCTTGATGACCCTCTTCTCCTGGATGAAGGCGCCCTGCCCGCGCTCGTAGAGATAGGTCTCGTCGCGGTAGATATGGTAGATGCCCTTGAAATTGTGGCCGCAGCCGATAGGCCAGGTGACGGGCGCGCAGAGGATCTCGAGCTCGTTCTCGACCTCGTCCATCAGCTCCATCGGATCGCGGGTCTCGCGGTCAAGCTTGTTCATGAAGGTGAGGATAGGGGTCGTGCGGAGGCGCGTGACCTCCATCAGCTTCCTCGTCCTCTCCTCCACGCCCTTCGCCGCGTCGATGACCATCAGGCAGCAGTCGACGGCGGTGAGCACGCGGTAGGTGTCCTCGGAGAAGTCCTCGTGACCCGGGGTGTCGAGGAGGTTCACCAGGCAGCCGTTGTAGGGGAACTGCATCACGGAGGTCGTGATGGAGATTCCTCTCTCCTTCTCCATGTCCATCCAGTCCGACTTCGCGAACTGCCCGGATCCGCGGCCCTTCACGGTGCCGGCCTTGGTTATGGCCTTGCCGAACAGCAGAACCTTTTCAGTAATGGTGGTCTTACCTGCATCAGGGTGTGAGATTATCGCGAAAGTGCGGCGCTTGGCGATTTCCTGTTCAAAACTAAGCATCTTCGAGTAAGGGTGAATCCGGTAAAAAAGATTGAATTAAACTATGCTATTTTAGCAAAAGAGAGCCGGTGATACCTTATGGCATGGAGTCTCTCAGACTCCCCTTGCCGCAGGATCCCAGATGATCTTGTGGAGCTGCGCCTGGATGCGCACGTTCTGGAGGTTCCGCTCCTTCATGAAGTCAACTATGTCGGACATCCTGATCCTGCCGAATACGGGGCTCAGGAAGATCTGGCACGGCGGAGAGTATTTCCGGATGACGGCCTCGGCATGCTCCAGGTCCTCGCGGGAGCAGACGACGAACTTCAGCACGTCCTGCTTCCGGAGCGAGGTGAAGCACTGCTCCTTCATCATCCTCTCCATGCCGGAGCCCGGGCACTTCCAGTCCGCGGTAATCATGAGGTTTGTCCCGAGACGATTGCGGACGCTCTCGGGGAAGAGCGCTGTGTAGTCGACGGAGCCGCTCGTCTCGATATTGACCTCAAAGCCTGAGTCCGCGAGTCGGGTGACAAGGGAGGGAGCCTCCTCTGAGATGAGGGGCTCACCGCCCGTGAGCGTTATCCTCCGGTTGCCGAGCTCCCTCACCTTCCCGATGACCTCGTCAGGCGCCATCTCGGTGTAATCGCTCCCCTCGCAGGCGTAGCGGCTGTCGCACCAGCTGCAGCGGAGCTTGCACCCGTGGAGCCTCACGAACGTCGCGAGATACCCCTGGCGCGAGCCCTCGCCCTCGACGCTCGCGAAGATCTCGGAGACTCTCATCAGCGCTCATAGACAGCGGTGTTGCTGTCAGACTCCTGCACCTCGACGCGGTAGCACTCCGCCCTGCCGTCCGTGAGCGTGTCGCTTATCCACTTCGCGATGTTCTCGGCGGTCGGGTTGAAGTCAAGGACATCGTTGAGGTAGCTGTGGTCAAGCTTTCCCGTAACCTTCCTCTTGATCTCGGTGAAATCGATGACCATGCCGTTGCGGTCGAGCTCCTTTGCCCTTACATAAACGGTGACATGCCACTCGTGGCCGTGCAGGCGGCAGCACTTGCTCTCGTAGTCAAGCGTCAGGCGGTGCGCCGCGGAAAAGGCAATTTTCTTGATTACTGTGTACATTTCTGCCCCGGGTAACAGATCTGATTGGGATTGAGCCCCTTATTCTATCACCTGCGGGGAAAGTATTCCTCATGCCGGAGAAGGCAGAGTCCCAGCGGAGGGAGAGCGTGATCTCACCTCCCCTGTACGCGGAGCCGCGCATCATCTGGGAAAAACACCAGACCTTCCAGAAGGCATCAGCGCTCTTCCACGGGAAGATCTGGGAAAAATTCGGCAAACTGCACCATAAAAGAGCGGCATGCTCCGCAATCATGCACAGACTTTCTCAGGATAGCTGCGGAATCGTCCCCGCAGAGCGGCAGCAGCGCCGCAAAGCCTGCTCCTGCGGCCGCTCATACCCCAGAGGGAAAAGTCCTGTCTGACGCAGGAAAGTCATTCCGGCGGAAAGTAAAAGGAGATCGGCCGGCAGCTCATAAAAAAAAGTTGAAAACCTATCTGAAAAGTAGGTTATAATCAGTGGCAAGATATTTGCTGTTTCACAGCAGGAATTTAAGTTCATGCCCGCCTGCCGCCGCACTGCCCGGAAGGAAAGCGCCTGACAGGTGATCAGGGGAATTTTGGAGGATTTTATGGCTTGTTTTATTGCTGCTCTCGCTGAAAGCGCTGTCGCGTACGGCGTCAAGAAGGCCTGCGAGCACCACGGCACCGAGCGCTCGCTCATCTGGGCAAAGCGCATCGGGACTCTCATCACCATGCTGCTCGGCGGCTCCTTCCTCCTCATGATTGAGCACGTCTGGCACGGAGAGATCACATACTTCCCTCCGTTCCTTACGGCAATGAACAATCCGGAGGACACGGCTGAGATGATTCACGAGATCCTCACAGTCGGCGTCTCGATGGATGTCGCCCTGACCGTTTCATGGGCTGCCTGGGTTGCCCTTACCGCCCACAGGCTTGTTTCCCCGAAGGAGGCCTGACTATGTGCCTGCTCATAACTATCGCGTTCACCGCCCTCTTCTTCGTGCTGATGAAGCTTGATCATGAGAACAAGTACTCGGTTCGCCCGGTATTCATCACCTTCCTTTCCGCATCCATCATGTGGGTCGTAGACGGGATCTGGCGCGTCATCGGCGGCGAGCCGTTCTGGGATTTCGGCGAGGGCGAGGCCGCTCTCGGTTTCACCGTCGCAGGCTTCGGCATACTCCTGTGGCTCGCAATCATCGGATACAGCAAATACTTGGCAAAGAAGGCCCTGCCCCAGGCTTAAATGCCGGGCTCCGGCATCCCATGCCTGAAGCGCTCGGAGACAGGACACCGGAGGGGATATCCCTCCGGTGTTTTTTTGTCACCTCATCCAACCGCCGCATGGCAGAATATTCCACGCTTACCTCTCTTTAGGCTAAAATAGCATCAGTCTCAACAAATGGTGATACAGAAATGAAGTTCAGCAAAATGATTATCGCGGCAGCCATCGGAGCCGCCTGCGCATTCTCGGGAGCCGCCATCGCAGAGGGAACTGCAGACGCAGAGTCCTACATCAGCTCCCTCTCCCTGAGCCAGCTCAAGACCGGAGCGCTGAAGCGCCAGGCTGACGTCGAGAGGAGAGTGCTCGAGCTTGATCTCGACAAGGCTGGCGACGCGCAGATCAACGCCCTTGCCCGCGAGTATCTGACCGCCCAGTCCTGCCTCGCGCGCGCCTACATGGCACAGGGCGAGGATCCCTCCTTCATGGTCAAGAGCCGCACCCTCACCTCGAAGACCTTCAGCGATGAGGCGAAGATGAAGCAGCTCCACCGCTTCCTCGCTCACACCGAGGGACAGGCAGTCCTTAAGGGAGCTGACGGCAGCTGCCGCTAAGAGGTAATTTCCCCTAAAAAAATAGAGGCGCCGCGGAAGGAGTTCCGCAGCGCCTTTTTCGTTTCCGGCGAAAGACAGGAGCTATTCGGCATCCTCCGCGAGGCTGCCGTTCGCCTCGAGCCACACTCTTCTGTCATCAGCCCTCTTGCCGTTGAGGAGCATGTCCATCATGCTCTCGGTGTCCTGGTGATCAGGATCGAACATCAGCCTCACGAGGTGGCGGGTGTTGGGCTCAAGCGTCGTCTCCTTGAGCTGCGGCGGATCCATCTCGCCGAGTCCCTTGAAGCGGATGACCTTGATGTCAGAGTCCGAGAGCCTCCGGTTCTTCCTCTTCGCCTCGCTGATGACCGCGTCGCGCTCCTTCTCGTCAATGACGTAGTGGACCTCCTTTTTAATGTCGACGCGGAAGAGCGGCGGCATGCAGACGAAGACGTGCCCGTCCTCGACGAGCTTCGGGAAATGCCTCACGAAGAGCGCGCAGAGCAGGGTCGCGATATGGAGCCCGTCCGAATCAGCATCGGCGAGGATGCAGACCTTGCCGTAGCGGAGCTCGGAGAGGTCGGCGCTCTGCGGATCCGCCCCGAGCGCGACCGAGATGTCGCGGATCTCGTTGTTGGCCATGATTTTGTCATTGTCCGCGTCCCAGGTGTTGAGGATCTTGCCGCGCAGGGGCAGTATTGCCTGGTACTCCGGATCGCGCGCCTGGCAGGCGGAGCCTCCTGCCGAGTCTCCCTCGACGATGAAGAGCTCGCGGCGCGAGACGTCGTCGCCGTAGCAGTCGGTGAGCTTCCCCGGGAGCACCGGTCCCTGGCCCTGCTTCTTCCTGACTACGGTCCTTGCCGAGCGGATGCGCTTCTCCGCCGCGGTGATGAAGAAGTCGATGAGCTCCGAGGCCTCGTCAGTCCCCGAGTTGAGCCAGAGGCTGAAGGAGTCCTTAACGAGGGTCTCGACGGCGGCCGAGGCCTCCCTGTTCGAGAGCTTCTCCTTGGTCTGCCCGGCAAACTGCGGCTCCGGGATCTTGCAGGAGAGCACATAGGCGGAGTGCGCCGAGATGTCATCGGGGATGAGCTTCACGCCGCGGGGAAGGAGGTTCCGGAGGTCGCAGTACTCCCTGACCGCGTCAAGGATGCCCTGCCTGAAGCCGTTCACATGGGTGCCGCCGAGCACGGTCGGGATAAGGTTGACGTAGGACTCCGAGACCTCGGCCTCGCCCTCCGTTATCCAGCAGATGGACCAGTCGGCGATGATGCCGTCAAGCTCGCCCTTGCCGGAGAAGGGCTGCGCGGGAATGATCGAGACATCCTTAAGGGACTCGCGGAGGTACTCATCGAGTCCCTCACGGAAGCACCACTCGTCCTTCTCGCCGGTATTTTTATCCTCGAAGGTGATGGCGAGGTTCGGGCAGAGCACTGCCTTGGCCTTGAGGAGGTGGCGGAGGCTCGAGGTGAGGAACTTCGGGGTGTCAAAGTACCTGGGATCCGGCCAGAACCTGACGCGGGTCCCGGTGTTCTTCTGACCGCAGGTGCCGGTCTCATGGAGGGGCTCGGTCACGTCACCGCCTGAAAAGCAGATCCGGTAGACCTTCCCGCCGCGCCTAACCTCTGCCTCAAGCTTCTCGGAGAGCGCGTTCACGACCGAGATGCCGACGCCGTGGAGTCCGCCGGAGAACTTGTAGTTCTTGCCGGAAAACTTGCCTCCCGCGTGGAGGCGGCAGAAGATGAGCTCGATGCCGGGCACATGCTCTGTCGGGTGCATGTCAACCGGCATGCCGCGGCCGTCATCGGTAACCTCAAGCGATCCGTCCTCATAGAGGACAACGCTGATTTTTGAGGCAAACCCGGAGATCGCCTCGTCAACGCTGTTGTCTATGACCTCCTGCGCGAGATGGTTCGGCCTTGTGGTCTCGGTGTACATGCCGGGACGCCTCTTGACGGGCTCAAGGCCCTTAAGGACTTCTATCGATTCAGCTGAGTAGTCTTCCATTTTTCACCAGTCTTTTTTTCGTAATTCCGTATATCTCCGGGCTCTCCCCTTTCATGCGGCGGAGGATATTTTGCATTCGCGCGGGCGATAAATCAACCGGAGCAGCTCGGTGCGGGCAGATTGTGTCATGTAACAGGACATTTTCCGGAGACGCTGCGGGACGCCCCGGCATCAGTGAGCACTGAGCCCGCCAGGAGCGGAGGTTAGGCGCCGGGTGAGGGCGAATCCCCCAGAAAAGCCCGCATCCGGGGCATCTTTTGCACGGTTCTCTCCTCTGAAGAGAGCTGGTGGCTCCGGGATCAGGCCGCGAGGGAGCGTGATTTCCCCTCAAGGAAGGCGAATGCCCGCTCCGTGAGGTGGCTGAACTCCGGCAGGCGGTGGGAGCCGCCGGGGACGATGATTTTCTCGGATTTGCAGAAAAAAGACTCCGACATGGTGTAGTCAAGGACCTCGTCGCCGGTCCCGAGGATGAGGAGGAACAGCTCCGGGCGCGGGGCCTCCTCGCTGCTGCCGGCAAGCGAGGAGAGGAACGCGGCATGATCCTTCCCGATCACGAACTCGTTTCCGGTGTAGGGGTTCTTATGACGGCCGAGGAAGTTAACGAGGAGGGGCGCCGGGTTCACCACCGGGTTGATGAGCACTGCGGGCACCGAGAGGCGCTCCGCGGAGACCCTTGCCCAGAAGCCGCCGAGGCTGCTCCCTATAAGCCCCGTGAGGTCATCGCCGATGCCTTCGAGCAGATCCGTCACGAAACGGTATGCCCTTACCGGATCATCCGGGATGTCAGGGGCGAGGAAGCGGCAGTCAGGGTGCGACTCCCCGAGGAACTTCCGGAAATCCTCCGCCTTCTTCGATTTTCCTGCGGACATGAAGCCGTGGAGATAGACAAAGGTGCTCATCAGTAGCCGCCCGAGAACCAGTTGGGGCTGAAGCTCTCCGCTGGGAGGCGGAAGAGATCCGAGGTAAACGTACCGTCAGGCGCGAAGTCGATGAAGCGCCAGCCCGGCCCCATGCGGTCGAGCTGGAAGTCATTGTGGCCGTATGCGAACTGGATGCTCGTGGAGGGAGTCGCTATATAGCTTATCCCGCCGAGCTCGCGCTCGAGGTTCTGGTGGATATGGCCGCAGAGCACCAGCTTCACCTGCCCGTGGTGGTAGATGATTGACTTGAACTGATCGGAGTTCTTCAGATCGTGCTGGTCAAGCCAGGCGCTCTCGGTGTGGAAAACGTTGTGGTGCAGGCAGACTGCCGAGAAGAGCCCGTCAGAGCGGTCAAGCCTCTCCCTGAGGAAGGCGAGCTGATCCGGGGCGAGGTAGCCGCATGGCGCGCTGTAGACCTGGCTGTTGAGCATCAGGAACTGCCAGCGGCCGCACCTGATCTCCCGCGCGGTGCTGATGCCGAGCCCGGGCATGATGCGGTACATCAGCGGCCCGTCGTCATGGTTGCCGGGAAGCCAGTAAACTGGCTTCCCGAGGCGCCTGATGATGCGGGCGAAGCGCTCGTAGGAGCCGGTGGAGTAGTCCTGCGAGAGATCGCCCGTGCATAGGACGAAGTCAAAGCTCCTCCCCGAGGAGAGCACCGCGTCGATCACGGCATTGAGTGACTCCGCGGTGTCAATGCCGAGGAGCGTGCCGTCCTCTGCCGCGAAGAGATGGGTGTCCGTAATATGCAGGACGCTGACGGACTCGCCGTCTCTCTTCTCTACCTGCTCGAAATCACTCATCGCTCCCCATCCGGCTTACTGCCGCTTCTTCTATGAAAAACAGCCGGCCCGAAGAGGGCCGGCCTCATTTTCAATAATAACCCATCGGCAGAGCAAACTCAGAGGAATTGCTCGCAAAAAAAGTAAAGAATTGAAAAAAACGTGCCATTTGATCACATTTTGAGCAAATAACAGTATTTTTACAAACAAGTATTGTCTAAAGGCGGTTCTGCGGCCGGCAGCTGTTTTCTGACCATTTCTGTACCGGCCTCTGGATCAGGCAAATGCCCCGGTGCGCCCGAGCCTCAAAGCAAGGCTCTGCAGCGCCGCAACAGTCGTGAAGTTGTTGATGCCGCCCTTCACGAGGAGCGAGAGAGCGTCATCGAGTTTCAGTACGACTGCCCGCATGTCCTCATTCTCCTCCGGAAGGCCGTGCGCGCCGCCCGCGTGCGAGAGGTCAGCCTCGGAAAGAAAGATTGAAACCGTCTCGCTGGTGCCGCCGGGGCTCGTGAGGAACTTTCCGATGAGCACGGTGTGCTCACGGTCTATGGTTACTCCTGCCTCCTCCTCTGTTTCCCTTATTGCGGTATCCATGGGATCCTCGCCCTCAGGCGTGATGCCCGCGACCACCTCGAGGCTCCAGGGCTCAAGACCTGCGGCATACGCGCCGATACGGAACTGCTCCACGAGGAGCACCAGATCGTTCTTCCGGTCATATACGAGGACTCCCGCGGCGGTGCCGCGCTCGAGGAGCTCACGGCGGAAGGGCTTCATCCAGCCTCCCCGGTAGCTTCTCGTGGTGAGCTCGTAGTCATTCACACGGAAAAAGCCGCGGTATTTCTCCTTAACATCAAGCACTTTGACGTCACCGCGGTGAAAGTCAATCAGACTGTCTGACACGAAAGCCTCCTAATAATTCTCTTAAGGCCGCATGATACGGCATCAGGGCTTATCCGGAAAGAGGCAGAACACCGATATGCCCCTTTAAACGGCACAGAAGTTCCGGTGGAATTACCGCAAAAGTTCCGATTAAAATACCGCAAAAATACCGATTAAAATACCGCAAAAGTTCCGATTAAAATACCGCAAAAATACCGATTGAAATACCGCAAAAGTTCCGGTTAAAATAGTACAAAAGTACCGATTTTTTGTTTATTGAGTTTTGGATCAATATCTTTGCCATAAAATAATATTTGGGAATATGGAATACTATAAAAGAACAGCTGACAGGATGCTCAGGGATTATCTTGATGCCTTTGGTGCAGTATTGATTGAAGGTCCGAAATGGTGTGGGAAAACCACGACAGCGAGTCAGGCTGCCCGCAGCATCATTCAAATGCAGGACACTGACAAGCGTGACCAATACCTTGCGACTGCCGCAGCTAAACCATCACTCCTTCTGAAAGGAGAAACACCCAGACTGATAGATGAGTGGCAGGATGTCCCTGTATTATGGGATGCCATACGTACGCAGGTTGACAACCGTCAGATGCCAGGCCAGTTTATCCTTACGGGATCCAATACTGTCGACAAATCAAAGATCAGGCATTCAGGTACAGGCCGCATAGCAGCGATGAGCATGCTTCCCATGAGTCTCTGGGAGTCTCATGAGTCAACAGGAGAGATATCCGTGCATGACCTGTTTGACAATCCTGAGATTGATATTGACGGCAAAACTTCAAAAATGGAAGTTGAAGATCTGATCTTTGCTGCCTGCCGAGGGGGCTGGCCTGCATCGCTCTTTGCCAGCACGCCAATGGCACAGCTGCTGATTGCCAGGAACTATGTGCGCACAGTGTGCCGGGATGACATTTCCCGTATTGACGGGAAAAACCGTGATGAGATACTGGCCAGCAGAATTCTGCGCTCTTATGCCCGGAACATATCCACCCTTGCCAAAAACAATACCATCCTTGGTGACGTAACAGCCTCAGGAGAAGTGAGCTGCTCTCCTGACACATTTGATGACTACATCAGCGCGCTGCGCCGCCTGTTCGTCATTCAGGACATTGATGCGTGGTGCCCGGCCATACGGAGCAAGACTGCAATCAGGAGTTCCATCAAGCGTGGTTTCTGTGATCCGTCCATTGCTGTGGCTTTGCTTGGCCTGTCTCCTGAGTCACTGGAGGTTCAGCTGAAGACTTTCGGATTCATCTTTGAACAGATGTGCATCCGTGACCTTAAAGCATATACTGCTGACGCAAACAGCCATGTATCCTACTACCATGACCGTTACGGCCTGGAGGCAGATATCGTCCTGCATCTCGAGGACGGAAGGTATGCGCTCATCGAATGCAAGCTCGGGAGCCGCGAGATTGAAGAGGGTGCCAGCCATCTGCTTGAGTTAAGGGAACTTATACGACAGCACAATACAGAGGAAAAGCAGATGCCGATCCGAGAGCCGGACCTTCTGATTGTGCTGACCGGAGGACAGATGGCATATACACGACCAGACGGTGTGAAAATCATTCCGCTGGCATGCCTCAGAGACTGATGGCAGGATCGTGCGCTATCAGAATTTCTGACAGAGCGAGCCTTTATTGTGTACCGAAGCCGTAATAAAACAGGGAGATCTTTATTGGGTATGATAGTCCGCTCTTCGAGCCAGCTGACAATGGCACTATGACAAGGCTCCGACATGGTTCCGGGATCCACTGCCGACATAACCATGCCATTAGCATCCAAATGTGGTTAAATAGCGTGATTCATGACAATTGCCTGGAATTCACAGGATCGGAGATGAAACATGGCAAAGATCGCCGCAGTGCTCGGGCTCGGGGCAGTAGGATCAACCATAGCAGCAAAGCTTATCGAGAGCGGATGGGATGTCCGCTCAGCTGACACCAGGGAAAACCCTGAGAGGGAATTTGACTTCATCGATGGGAGCTCCCGTAAGCATTACGCCATTCCGGCTCTCGGTGATCCGAAAAAGGCCGACATCCTAATCATCACCCTCAAGGCCTTCGCCACCGGAAAGGCGGTGAGGCCGCTCAGGAACCGCTTCCGTCCATCAATGCCTGTAATGCTCCTCGAGAACGGCATGGGGCAGGACGCTGCGGTTATGGACGTTTTCCGCGTCAATCCCTTCTACCTCGGAGTAACCGCCCTCGGCGCCGTGAAGGACGGCACCACTGTCACCCTGAACGCTGACGGGAAGGCGGTCTACGGCCCGAGGTCAGTGAACGCCGGCGGCATCGGTAGGATAAAGGATCTCCCGGAGAGCGTCTTCTTCTTCGAGGAGAACCCGGTGCCGGCAGTACTCCGGAAGCTCGCGGCCAACACCGTCATCAATCCCCTCACGGCAGTCCTTGATGAGAAGAACGGAATAATCCTTGAGAAGGCAGATCTTGTAAGGCGCCTCACTGATGAAATCTGCCGCGTGCTCGCGCCTTTGGGGCTCCGCGAGACGCCTGACTCCCTCTATGAGGCGGTCATGGGCATCGCGGAGAGGACCCGGGAGAACTCCTCCTCGATGCGAGAGGACGTGAGGCACGGAAGGCCCACGGAAAACGACTTCATCCTGGGCTTTGTGATTAAGACCGCGGAGCGCTTCGGCATGGAGGTCCCGGAGCTTAAGAGGCTCGAGGCGGAATTCCTCAGAAAGTCCGGAAATGCGGAGTAACAGCGATTTTTCCCGCGGACATGCGGTATGATAGGGAAAATTCAGGGAAAGACTGGTTTTATAAAGGAGACAATCATGAAAACTGCACTTGTCATGGCAGCTCCGGGATGCGAGGAGACCGAGACTCTCGGAACCGTGGACGTACTGAGGCGCGGAGGCGTCAGTGTAACCGTAGCGTCAATGATGCCTGGGCACAGCCTCGACGTAGCGGGCGCGCACGGCATCAGCTTTAAGGCTGACGCGCACTTTGACGACGTCAAGGGCAAGGCCTTTGACGCTGTCGTCTGCCCGGGCGGAATGGGCGGAGCCTTCACCATGCGCGACTCTCAGGAATTCGTCTCATACCTCAGGAAGCAGAAGGCCGGGGGCCGCTGGATTGCGGCAATCTGCGCGTCGCCTGCCCTCGTTCTCACCACGAACCGCATCGCGCCCGAGGCGAAGATGACCGGCTACCCCGGCTGCGGCGACCTTGATCACCCTGTTGACGCTGATGCGTACACCGACAGCAGCGAGAAGGTCATCACCGGGCGCGGCCCCGGCCTCACCTTCAAATTCGCCCTGCAGATTGTAAGCGCGCTTCAGGGCGAGGCAAAGGCCAGAGAGGTTGCCGGCGGGCTCCTTCTCAGCCTCTGATAAAGGATTATTTGCCTCGCGCCGGGGGCTTCAGGCAAAAAAGTTTGACAGAAGGCAGTTTTTGTAGTCTTATGCATTAGAAAAATTGCTTCTGTCATTTATAATAGCCCGTGACCGAAAGTATTAATCGCGGACGGCGTATCCCAGACGCGCGGAAAGGAAAGAAAAATGGGTTTTTTTGACAAAATAATTAAAGGCATCAGCACCAGAGTCTCAGATCCGGATCCCCTTCACAAGGTAACCGAGGCTGATCACCAGAGTGCTGTCATCAAGGAGCGTCCTGATCTCTGTGAGAACATCCAGGACGTGCCGCAGAAGCAGAATGTCCGCCGCGACGGAGCCCGTGATATCGCCTTCAACGGCTGGCAGATCTGCAACGTCGAGGAGCGAGACCCCAAGCACAAGGACAAGACCCACATCGGCGAGGACCGCCGCCTCGGGTACCTCAAGCTCTTCAAGACCAAGAACGACAAGTTCGTCTGCCAGAGGATGTGGCTCGTCGATGACGAGGAGAAGCACTACAAGGCAACCACCGTCGATGACATCATCGGCATCAAGGACTTCTTCGGCAACGACTCTCTCGCCCTTGCCATGATGATGATGCTCGACCGCATCTCCAAGAACTGGTAATCAGAGTCCCGAATCCCGGAGCAAAGCCGCTCTGAAGAGTGCTTTTCCCGGCCAGGACAGAAAAAATGGATGGCTCCCTCAAAAAGGAACCATCCATTTTGTTTTTCCGCCAGCGGGAAACTCCAGAGGGAGAAGCCGGCTGGGAGAACTGGCGGGAACGTCCCGCCCTGCGCCTGATGAAGGCCTACTTGCACAAAGCAAAGTCAATGTGAGGGAGGCTCCTCACAATCCTCAGAGTCTCAAGGCTCACCGTTATGACACGGAGGATGAGATCGAGGCAGTAGCGCGGCTCGCCCTTCTCCTCCGCGAACTTATTGAAGTCATTCACAATCCCCGAGTCCTTGTCAACGGACACTCCGATGCGCTCGACGAGCCAGTCGAGGGCAGACTTCCGGTTAACCACGTACTCCTGCGCCTCGAGGGGAATGTTCCTGATGATGATGCTTTCGTTGTAGACAATCACGCTCTTGTCCTTTCCCGCGTTGCCGGTCTTACCGGGGATTTTGCCGTATTTCAGCTGCTCGACGCGGTAGTTGCGGGAGTCCTCGCCTTCAATCTTCACTCCCTCATAGGGCTCCACGCTCTCGTAATTTACGTGTAGATCCGCAAGAGTGCGGCCTGCCTCGGTGAATGTCCGGAACATCTCAAGATCCGGAACCAGCGGGATCCTGGGGAGATCCTTCATGAGGTTGTTCGCGAAAGCCTTCCTGTAATCCTCCGAGTGCAGAATGCCGTAGATGTAGTAGAAGATGCCCTCCTTTGAGATCCCGTCTGTCTGGTACTGCTTTCTGAATCTCGCGAGAGCGGTGTCAGTTATGGCGTAGTGCCGGCCCTCTTTACCCGCTGAGCCGGCCTCAGTGAACAGATCCTGCGCTTTCCGGCCGGAGTCTCTGTCATAAAGGTAGAGAGGGAAACACTGGCTGGTAGCAACAAAATGAAGATCAGGTATTGAATCAGTCATCAGGACGGAAAACTCCTGATCACCAATCGAACTCAGACAGATGAGCCGGTTTTCCTCCTTGCCAGTGGGGAAAATTGAGGGCATCTGATAACTGCCCTCATTCCACATTCGGTTGTAGTACAAAATTTGTTTTACAAAAGGCCTGTACGCAGAAACAGAGCAGCTCTCTTCACTAAATGGTCCTGATATTTTCCTGGCAGCAAATTGTGTCAGCAATGTTCCGGACCATTTTATTTTTGTGGAATCCTTGCTTAAAGGTTGAGGATTATCCCCCTGAACAAGCTTAAGCTGCCGGTTGTACTCATCAATCTGACATGACATCTTTTCTTTCAGTTGAATTCTCGAGGAGTTATATGCCCAGATATCTCTGTTGGTCTTTATTCCGTTAGAGTAATTTTCAAAAATGGCCTGCTCATCGGTTTTCTTGCCGTCCATCCTGAAGAAACGGTAAAAATCCTCATTCTCCTGGTTAAGCCAGGAGTGCCTGTCATTCGGCTTCAGGACCTGCATCTCGGTGTGAAGAACCGAAATATCCTTGTCAAGACCGTCAAGCTTTTCCTCAGCAGTGAGATAGTCAGCAACCTCATGGAAATATATCTTCCCGTGCTCATCCGAATCAGGGTTCTTCACGAGTATGACGATCGCGACAGGTGCGCGGCTGCCGAGCCCGAATACGTTCCCGCCCTGCCTGCGCCTTTCTTCGCCTGACGTCCTGCAGTTTCCCCTCAGGTGATATACATAGACAGAGCTGAACTCCTCCTCCATGCACTTTCTCATGCCGTCGGACGAGGCTGAATCCAGCCATCCGGCGTTCGTAACGAAGCCGATGACTCCGCGGTTTCCGATCCTGTCTGATGCCCAGCGGTAGGCTCTGATATATGAATCGTACAGCGAGTTCTTGTTGCCCTTGTTGGCAGAGCTCACTATGTAGGTATCCTTCACCTTCTCATCAAGTTCAGGATAGCTGTCGTTCTGGTTGTCATCATTCTGGCTCTTCTGACCGACTGAGTAAGGAGGGTTGCCGATGATGACGCGGACCGGAAGAGCATTCTCAGAGTCAATTCGCCTCTGGTTGTCGACAAGATCGGTCGTGAAGATGTCGTCATCAGCCTTCTTCCTTGCGGCAAAGGTGTCCGTCCAGACTGCGACCTTGTTCGGCTGATAGCCCTTCGACGCCTCATCCGGGCAGAGCGCGTAGAACTCCGACTCGATGTTGATGGCCGCGATGTAGTAGGCAAGCGGCATGATCTCATGGGCATGGAGCTCATGCCAGTACTTGTAGGGAAGCCTCTCCTTGGGGATAAGCTGCATCAGACGGGTGATGAACGTTCCCGTTCCTGTGAACGGATCAAGGATATGGACATTGTCGTCCGCGATGCTCTCCCCGAACTCCTTTTTAAGGATATCGCTGACTGAGCGGTCGATGAAGTCAACGATGGGAATCGGAGTGTAGACGATTCCGTACTTTTCCTGCTGCTTCGGGAAGGCCAGCTTGAAGAAGCTGTTGAAGAGCTCGACAACGATCTTCTGACGGTCCTCGAGCGTCTTGATATTGCTGCAGCGCCTCTCGACATCCGAGTAGAAATCCTTCAGCCTGTCTGCAGCCAGAATGTACCCAGCAGAGTCAAGCGCTTCCAGCATGGTAGTCATGGCAGAGGAGATCGGGTTCTTCTCGGCAAACGGGTAATCACTGAAGAGCGCCGATATCACCTTCCTTATGACAATATGCTGCGAAAGCATTTCAATGACTACGTCATTCTCCACATTGTCATTGAGGGCCTTGGCGATTTCAGCCTTGAAGCCACGGAACTTCCTGATTGATTCTGCGTTAGCGGGGTTTGAAGGATCAAGCGCCTTCCTGATGTTGTCTGCCTGCGCCCGGCAGATCTCCCCGACCTCGCCTGCCCAGTCAGCCCACTCGCGGCGGTTTCCGACATGCCGGACGAGCTTCGCCCTGATGTTCTCCTCAAGGATCTCATCATGGTCAAACATAAGCTCGCCCTGCCCGTCAGGCTTTTGGGGCTTTCTGGGCTTTTTCGGATTTCTGCGGTATGTCCCCTTGCCGCTCTTTTTCCCAACAGGGCCGTCCTGCACGGCGACAATCTCGATTTTGTCCGAGACCTTCTTCAGGGTTCCGTCAACCAGGACGCTGTTGGGGTCAATCGACTTAAGGGCAGTGAGTACCTGCCAGACAGTTTTGAACTCATCGTTCCTCTCGAGGACTTCCTCAGGCGACTTGTCATCAGCAACCACGAGCGGAATGATGACATAGCCTCTCTTCTTTCCCGGGGCCTTTCTCATAACCCTGCCCACGGTCTGTACGATGTCGACCTGGGACTTCCTAGGGGAGAGGAATATGACCGCGTCAAGCGAGGGGACGTCAACGCCCTCGGATAGGCACCGGACATTGAAGAGGATGCGGCAGGACTCTTCCCCGGGATCGCCCCTGAGCCAGTCAAGACGGCTCTGCTTCTCGACGGCGTTCATGCCTCCGTCGATATCCCTGGTCTCGCATTTGAAGCCGAAGAGCTGCTCCTCGGCCGGGTCGATTTTCCGGCCGGCCTTCCTGGCAGAATCCTTCTGCCCTTCGATGTAGGACTCAACGGTCCTGGTGAACTGTGCGGCGAACTGCCTTGATGAGGTCTTCGGATGCGCGAGGTTCACAGCATCCGGCTCCATGCTTATCCTCTGGGCAAAGGCCACTGCCCTCCTCATGGGCTGCAGATCATCCCCGACGGAACTTTCACTGCTTATGTCGAGCTTTGAAAGGGAGCGCCAGCAGCCGATGACCTTGGCGGCATGTGACGCGGGGAGTATGTCGGTGTCACCTGCGTAAGGATTGATGTACCTCTGCGCAACCCCCGCGGGAACCGTGAGAATGATGACCTTGTAGTCGACAAGGCAGCCGAGAGACACAGCCCTGCCGAACGAGATCTCGTAGAATGTCGGGCCGAAGACCTTCTCGTCATCCATAGAATAGATGACCACGTCTTCCGGGTCATCTGCAGCCTGCTTGCGGGCCTCCACCCCGAACACCTTCGGCGTTGCGGTCATGTAGAGCCGCCTGGCAGCGTGAACATAGCTGTCGTCATGAACCCGGACAAAGCAGGGAGATTCAGCCTCAGTCTTTCCGGCACCTGAAGCTGGGGCTGAGCTGCTTTCTGACTCATCACCTGAGGATTTTGCAGCATTAGGATCAGGCTGGGCATTCTTGAGGAACGCAGATGCCGTGCGGTGCGCCTCATCGGAAATTATCAGGCTGAACGGAGGGATGCACGCATCATCAGACTCACCGGAGAGCGTCTGTGCCTGATGGATAACGTCAATGGACTGGTAGGTGGAAAAGATCACCACCATCCCCTTCCGGAGCTTCCTGAGGGATGAGCTGACTTTCCGCGCAAGGCTCACGGGATCAGTTGTGGGCGGGAAGGGGAGATCGCTCGTGCTCATGAAATCCTCGTCGCCCTCATTTCTGGTCTGCCCGACCTTGCTGTCCGAGCAGACAGCGAACGGTACGAGCCTGAGGTTCGTCTGGTGGGTCCACTCGGAGATGGTCTGCGCTACGAGGGCGAGAGACGGAACAAGGAAAAGCACAAGACCTTTGCCGCCATCGTCCTTTACCAGCTGCTCTGCAATGCGGAGGCTGGTGAAGGTCTTCCCGGTCCCGCAGGCCATGAGGAGCTTGCCGCGGTCACTTGTCTTGAAGCCGCTCACTACCCGGTCAAGGGCCTCCTTCTGGTAATCACGGAGCAGCTTCTTCCGGATGATTCTCTTTTTTCCGGCAAGGAGCGCCTTCCAGTCAATGTCGGAGTTCTCGAACTCCTTCAGCGTGATGAGAGTTACGGCCGGGCTCGCGTTCTGAAGGGTGCTGAGGCTGTTTCCGGACCACCTCTCGTTTGTTGCGACCAGGAAGCGGTGAGCGAACCTTCTCTCGGATGCTGAGATGAACGAGTCAATGTCGCTCTTGGAGACTGACGAGTTTCTCTGGTAGAACTTGCACTGCACGGCGGCAAAGGAGCCGTCATTCAGGGTGCATACGAGGTCAATGCCGATGTCCTTACCGTCAAGGCCCTGCTCTGCGGCCCACTCGGCATAGGTCTGGACTCTGGAGAACAGCCCTTTGTATGCCGAGTCGTTTTTGAAGAAGAATTCGCAGAGCTGTTCAAATTTGGTTCCCTTATCACGCTGGGTGAAGGAGCTCTGCTCAAAGAATGAAAAGAGATGGTTTAAAGCCTGAAGATTGTCACTCTCGGTGACTGAGGATTCATTCTGTTCTGTTCTGTTCTGTTCTGTTCTGTTCTGTTCTGTTCTGTTCTGTTCTGTTCTGTTCTGTTCTGTTCTGTTCTGTTCTGTTCTGTTCTGTTCTGTTCTATTCTGTTCTGTTCTGTTCTGTTCTGTTCTGTTCTGTTCTGTTCTGTTCTGTTCTGTTCTGTTCAGGCACTGCACTCTTTGAAGAGCAGACCTCAGCCTGGTCAGTCAGAAGGTGCGAGATGCCCTCGCGGAAAAAACGATCCTGAAAATTCGAGCTGAAAGCAGTCTCTGCGCTGTCCATTCCTGTACCTCAAGAAAAAGCGTCTGGTCCGGTGTAACCGATGCGTAATTATCGGACCGATTTTAAATC
>Ga0256404_1004790_pt1 | contig 24910 bp, 21 predicted proteins | sample RumenRJG_01DNA_FD_185990 | JGI IMG/M metagenome (GOLD analysis project Ga0256404, IMG submission 185990) | Bovine rumen microbial communities from Lethbridge, Alberta, Canada - RJG_01 | ecosystem: Host-associated > Mammals > Digestive system > Stomach > Rumen | place: Canada: Alberta | collected... | reverse complement strand
TAAAGAATTGACTAAACAAGAAAAAATTGATATAGATGATACTTCAGAAAATAATAAAGAAAATATTGAAGAAAAAATAGAAAATAATAATGATAAAAAAATAAGAAAAGAAACTATTAAAACTAATATAGTAAATAAAATTAAAAAAAGTTTTAATATTAAAGATGATAATATGAGTAAATATATGAAAGGTTTAATAGATGATACTGAAGAAATAATTGATGATTATTTAGATAATGAAGAAAATGATGAAAAAAATGAAGATGAAGTATTAGATGATTTAGGTAAAGATAAAAACTTTTCAGATAATATTATATATATTCAACAAAATAAAAAAACTGGTAGAAAAAAATATGATACAACTGAATATCAAAAGAAACAAAATGAATTAAAAATAGGTAATATTTCTTTTAAAGATATATTAGATGATTATCAAAAATCATCTATAGATGATTTTAAAATAGATGTTAATTTAATAAATGATAATTTAAAAACTAGCACAACTTATAATTTTGATAAAAGTTATAATGAAAAGCAATTAAATAAAGATATAATAAGTGTTTTAAAAGCCTTTAATAATGATAAAGATGTAAAAGTATTTTTAACTAAAGCTGAAGTAGAAAAATCTTCAAATACTTTAGATAAGAAAAATACTTTAAAACTAGAATTTCAAGATGAATATAAAATTAAGCATAATATAAAAATAGATATACCAGAAATAGATCAAGGACAATTTATGTATATAGGTGGTAATAAAAAGAACATTACTAAACAAATTTTATTAAAACCTATAGTAAAAACTAAAGAAGATGAAATTCAAGTTACAACCAATTATAATAAATTATTTATTAGAAGATTTGGTCAAAAGAAATCTCATAAATTAATTTATCTTAAAAAATTATTTACTAATATAAATATTAATGATTATATTACTCAACCAAATATAGTTAAATATAAATTTGGTAATAACTTAATTGCTAATAAAAATTATATAACTAATCTTGAATATAATGATATAGCTGAATATTTATTAACTTTAAGAATAAATAATATTACATTTTTATTCAATCAAGAAATATTTGATAATTATTATAATGAAGAAAATTCATTATATAAAGAAAAATTATCTAAATTACAATTAAAAGATGATAATTATTTTAAGGTTGGATATTATAATGATTATAGTAAACTTATAATATGTAATAAAAATAATAATAAAATATCTTATTTAAATAAAGAAGGAATTATTGAAGTATCTAATGATACAATAACTTCTTTAATAATAAATTTAATTCAAGATATTGTAGATCCTTCTATTGAAAAGAAAGTTCCTTCAACTGTAAAAAGTTCAGCATTAAGTTATTCAAGAGTAGAAATTAATAATAAAGTAATACCTGTTGGAATATTATTAGCTTATGAAGAAGGTTTACTTAATATATTAGAAAGATATAATGTTGAATATGAATTTACAACAGATAATAAAAAATTTAATATAAATAGTAATAAAGATAAAATTAAATTTGCTGATGGTTATTTAGTTTATGATGTAAGTAAAATAAGAAATAGTTTATTATTATCTGGATTTAAATCAATGGATACTGAAAATAATAATTTTGTAGATTTTAATGAAAAAGATGTTTATTTAGATTATTTTTATGATCAATATAATAGTAGAAATGCTGGTAAAGGTTTTCATAATACAATGTCTTTATTAATAGATCCTATTACTAAAGAAGTATTACATGATTTAAATCTTCCAGAAAATGTAACTGATTTATTTTTATATGCTAATACATTATTAGAAGATAATACTTATAGTAAATTAAATGATATGAATAATTATAGAATTAGAGGAGCTGAAATAGTTCCTGCTATGATGTATAAAATATTAGCTGATAGTTTTAAAACTTATAAAGATTCTTCTAATGCAAAAAATCCTGTAAAAATGTCAGTTCCACAAGATATTCTTATTAAAAAATTACAAGAATTACCTAATATAGAAGATTATAGCCAATTAAATCCTACTTCTGAATTAGAGAAGATTTCAATAGCTACTTATAGAGGTCTTGCAGGAAGAAACCTTGCAGATAGTTATGGAAAAGATATAAGAAGTTATGATAAAACTATGGATGGTATATTTAGTATAAATACTCCTAATAATGGTAATGCTGGAGTTAATAGAACTTTAGCTTATAATGCTAAAATACTTAATACAAGAGGTTATTTAGATACTAGTAGTGAAAGTGATGGTAGTGGTAATTCAGCTTCTATGGTTGAATTAAGTAATGCTTTTAGTTGTAATCATGCAGATCCTCCTCGTAAATTTGCGATTCATATAAGAAATTATATGTCTAAACTCTTCTAATTCAGGGAAAATCTTAATTTAAGATAATCCTGAACTAAATTTAAAAATTATAATTTAATTAATCATATTAAAAATAAAGACAGATGGATAATAATAAGTAAAAATTATAATTTTTAATAAATGTGCAACGACTATCCCATAGGTTCGGAGGAATATAAATAGAACAACAGGAGTACGGCTCAAGCTTTTGGAGTGGGTGAAAATCCCTTAAATGGAAATGGAGAGTGCCTTTAAAAAAGGTATTGATATAGTCTCAACTTCTACGTATATATAAATGTAGAGCAGTTAATAACGGTAATAAATTAGCGATTTATTATGAAGATAATGATGGGAATGTTAACTAGTCAAACTAATCACTGTATGCCTACTAAAGATCAAGATGCTCCTTTAATTGGAAATGGTGCTGAAAGAACTATTCCATATTTAATTTGTGATGATTTTGCTTTTAAATCAAAAAAAGATGGTATTATAGAAAAAATAGATAATGAAAATAAATTAGCTATTCTTAAATATGATGATGGTACTAAAGAAGTAATTAATTTAGATAATATTATATATAAGAATGGTGGCGGTGGATTAACATATAAGTTCACGTTAAATCTCTTTAATTGCTGGAAACTCCTAAAGCCTTAAAAACTACAAAGTAATCAGTAATGATAAGCTTGAATGTTGAAGAAATTCAGAAAAAATTTTAAGGATAGTATAAGGTGAAATTTAATATATACGGTGACGTAGTCCTAAGTACTATTATAATGGGCAATCAGCAGCTAAACTTCTTTGAAGATTTTGAAAATATTATTAAAAATTTTAAAGAAGGAAGTTCAACGACTATCGAAAAATATAATTGTTATTTTATTAAAAAAGGTAATTTAATAAATGATAATAAAAAATATTATATTTATTAGAATAAACCCAAGTGGGAATAAAAAGGGAGACATGTATAATTTATTATACATGAAGATATAGTCTGAACTATAAAGAAATTTATAGCATATATTTTATATGGGATTAATTTAACGAATTAGTCTAACATAATTGTTTATGTAAATCAGAAATATGATATCCTTTATAATGAAGGAGATAGATTTAAAGCAGATACCATTATAGCTAAAAATTCACAATTTTTCTCAGGTAATAATAAAAAAGATGATATAGTATTAATGAATGGTGTATTAACTAAAATAGCTTTAACACAAATGGATACTACTTTTGAAGATTCTTCTCAAATTTCTAATAAATTAGGTGAAAGATTAGCTACTAAAGTTGTAATGGAACATGAAGTATCTTTAGGAAAAAATAGTAATATTTTATATACAGTTACTAAAGGTCAAAAAGTTAAATCTGGAGATCCTTTAATAATATTTGATGAATCATTTGAAGATGAAAATATTAATAATGTTTTAAATAAATTAGGAGATAAATATATAAGTGAAATAGAAGAATTATCTAAAAATACTATAAAAACTAAATATACTGGTGAAATAGTAAAAATTAATATTTATTATAATTATGAAATAGAAGAATATTCAGAAAGTATTCAAAAATTACTTAAGAAATTTATTACTAAAAATAGAACTAAAAATAGTTTAATAGAGAAAAATTCTACTAATGATTTTAATAAAATTAATATGCCTATGATTGAAAAAGTTGATGGTAATAAAGTTAAAAATAAAAATATTGATGGTATATTAATACAATATTATATAGAATACTATGATTTATGTAAAATTGGTGATAAAATAACATTCTATACTGCGATTAAAACTATAATTGCTGACACTTATGAAGATGATGAAATACCTTATAGTGATTATGATAAATCTGAAGATGTAGATGCTATTGTAAGCCCATTATCTATAATATCTAGACTTACTATGGATATATTTTTCTCTATGTATGGCAATAAAGCTTTAATAGAACTAAAAAAACAGTGTAAAAAAATTTTTGAATCGTAATTTAAAAACCTAATTTTATACCCTAATATCAAATTTTTTGATATTAGGGTATTATTATAATTCTTTATTAATAATTTCATTCAATATATTTTCTATATTATTAAATTCAGTATATTTTATTCTATATAAATGAATATTTGAATTATTTTTACAATAATTATTTTTAATTTCATCTCTAATTTGTTGATTTTTTAAATTTTCTTCATAAAAAAAATTTTTAAAATGAAATTCTCCATCATATTCTATTAATACTATTATATTATTATTATTAGTTATTATTTGAAAATCAAATTTAAGATTATTTTTATATTTACAATCTTTAAAAGTAACTTGTCTCTTGTATGGTATTTTCAATTTATCTAAATAATCACATATTTTCTTTTCTCCTTTTGATTGTTTACAATAAGGACATCTTTTATTTTGTAAAAAATCTGAAGGTCTTACATAATATTTATTACCACATTTATTATGTAATATTTCTATCTTTGTATTATTATTTATATATTCTCCTAATATAGTATATTCATCATTTACAATATTATATACTTCTTTCTTAAATTCTTCAGTAGATTTCTTTTTTAATCCAGAACATATAAGACATCTTTTTCCAGAAAGAAAAGTATTAGGATAAGTTTTATATTCATTTCCGCATTTATTATGTTTTATTAAAATATATTTCATATTTCCTTTATATTCTCCTAATACAGTATATTCATCACCAACTAAATCATATACTTCTTTCTTAAATTCTTCAGTAGATTTCTTTTTTAAACCAAAACAATAAGGACATCTTTCTCCAGATAAAAATGAAGTTGGAGTTACATAATATTTATTACTGCATTTATTATGTAATATTTTTAGTTTAGTATTATTATTTATATATTTACTTAAAACTTCATATTCATTACCAACTAAATCATATACTTCTTTCTTAAATTCTTCAGTAGATTTTTTCATTTTACCAGAACAATAAAAACATCTATTACCATTAGAAATAAAATTTTTAGGTAAAATATTACAAATATTACCACATTTATTATGTAATATTTCTATCTTTGTATTATTATTTATATAATTACCTAATACAGTATATTCATCACCAACTAAATCATATACTTCTTTCTTAAATTCTTCAGTAGATTTTTTTAATACTCCTGCACATTTAGGGCATCTATTTCCACTCAAAAAATTATTTGGTTTCATTAAAAATTCATAATTACATTTTTTATGTTTAAATAAAATTTTAATTTTACTACCTTTATAATTTTCTAAAACTTCATATTCATCACTAACTAAATCATATACTTCTTTCTTAAATTCTTCATTAGATTTTTTCATATTAGTTTCCTTTCAATATAAAAAAATATATCTGGTAATATTATTACCAGATATATTTTTTAATTAATTATCAAAAACTATTTTAATTTCTTTATAATGATATTTAGCTTCTTCTAATAAAGCTAATCCAAAATCATAATTTGAAGTATAAATAGATAATGAATTATTATCTTTTTCAATATTTTTAAATAAATTATTTCTAACATAAAATGAATCAGATTTTGAAGCATACCAAATAGTTTTTAATTCATTACATTCATAAAAAGCTTTTTCTGATATTTTTAAAGGATAATTAATTCTTATTTTTTTTAATTTTTCGCAACATCCAACAAAAGCAAATGATTGAATGTTTTTTACATCATCAGGTACAATAAAATTACCTGATTCATCTAAATCTTCTTCAGTTACATAAAGAAGATCTTTATCAGTTGTTATTATCATAATATTTTACCCTCCATTTATCAGTTAATCCAAAAATTAATATATTCCTCTAAACTTGAAATAATTCTTTTACTTGATAATTCATCTAATGACCATTGTAAATGATCATTAATAACATTATTATGAATATCAAAATCAATAAATCTTATAATCATTCTGTTTATAGATTTATTATTATAAAAATATTCATAAGTGAATCCATTTTCTTCACCAAATATATTAGTAATAGAAATTAAAATTTTTTTATTTTTACTAATAATAATTCCAATAGTTTTTGGAGATATTACATAATAATTTTCAATCAAATCTTTATTTTCTAAAACTGATTTAAATAAAAGTTTCAAAAGCATTTTTATAAAACTCCTTTAAAAATCTATGTAAAACATAAACTTTCCTTTTTTCCAAGCTGAAAGTTTTGTTTCAAAATTAGCTTTTTCAATAACTTTATTAATTTTCTTAATAAGATTTGATTTTCTTTTATATTCATTTCCTGTTGGAGTTTCTATATAGAAACCAAAATCATATTTGAAACCTGTTATTAGATTACCATTGAAATCATCTATGGTAATATCATAGTTTTTGTCAATAGCATCCATCAATACAATGTTTTCATTCTTTTCCATAATTTTTTCCTCCATAATAAAAATTATTATTTATTAATTATTATATAATAATTAACACTATTATTATATATATTTAAAAAAATAATAAAAAAAAAAATAATTCCTCTTAAGAGGAATTATTTTTTATAAACTCTTTTATTTCTTTTACACACTCTCTTTCCACTTTTAAAGTAGATGCTTTAAGATAATAAGTACAAAAAACATTATTATCTTCAACATCATTATAAGATATACCATTTTCAGTTATAATGAGGTTTCTGTATTTAAACCTCATTATAATAATTTTGAATGGTTCATTTTCATCAGGATGAAAAACTAAAATAAATTGAATTTTACTATCCATATGGTTAGTCATAAAACTAACCATTTTTTTCATATCTAACATTATTAAAACTTCCTTTCAAATTTATTAGCAAAATAATAATATACATTTAAAATTATTAAAATAAAAAATAAACATAAATATATAAATATAATATATTATAACTTTTTGGTTATAATATATTATATATTTAAAGAAAGGAAGTAGATAAATGGGTAGGTTTATAGAAACACAAGAAGTTAATTTTATAAATAATTATGTAAGAAGTTATCTTAGTGCTTCAAACGATTATTCTACTTTCCAAGAAGGCTCTCCTACATTTTGTGATTATTATACAGTTGATGTTAGAAAATCTACAACAAATATAGGTTTAGGAAATGTCGTAAATATAGTAGGTGATGAAAGTCCAATTAAATATAATAAAATAGAAAATTTTGCTATATATAATATGGGTGAAGCAATTCCTACAATAGAATATGATGAAACTGCTGGTCTAGATACAGTTATTGAAGGAGAAGGATTAGTTCTTCCTGATACTATTATACCTCAACCAGAAGATATGTTTATAGTATCTTATCAAAAAGATGATATGTTAAAAGAATTAGTATTTGAAGTTAATAATGTAGAAGTTTCTAGTTATAGTAGTAAGACTTTTTATAAAATAAATTATTCATTAACTCAATTTACTAGAGAAGAAATTGAAGAAAGACAAATAAATGATAATTATAAATTAATATATGCTAATATAGGAACAGAATATAGATCTTTAATAACTACTAAAGATTATATTTTTATAGAAGAATTAGAAAAAAAATATGAAATACTTTCTGATTATTATATTAAATATTTTTATAATAGAAAATTAAATTCATTTATATTTGATTTTATTAAATCTCATTCAGTAATGAAAAATGTTAAAGAATTTGAAGAAAGATATAAAAATATCTATGATCCTAAATTAGCTTTATTTATTCATAATAATAATCTTTTTATTAAAAAGAAAACATTATTAAAAAATATTTTTATAGAAAGTTTACTAGAAGATAGAGAATTTGATTATGAATATACAATATTTAATCTTTTAGAACATCCTGAAGATAAAGATTCTTTTAAATATGATTCTATGTATTTACGATTAATAAATGAATCTATATTTTCTGAATTTCCAGAAAAATTTTATGAATGTATTCATAATATAACTAATTTTGGAAATTGGAAAGTATCATTTAATAATAAATATTTATTTATTACTAATATCAAAGAATATATAAATAATAATTTAACTAAAAATTATATTGAAAATAATGATATTGATTTATTAGAAAAATTAATTATTTTATATATTAAAGAATATAATAATTTAAATAAAGAAAAATTAAAGAAAATAATTGAAAACATAAATGTAAAAAGAGACTTTCATAGTTATTTATTAATTCCTTGTATATTATTTATTATAAATAAATTACAAGAAAAAATCTTAAGAAAGGATGAAGTGGAATAAAATGTTTGATTATCTTAAAGCTGAACTAAAGAAAATCAATGAAGATTTTCCTATTGATTCTTTAATTAATGAATCTATGTTAGAACTTAATGAAGAATTAGTGGATGATAATAATCCATATATTCAAAATAATGACAATTATTTAAATTCTAATGATGATCCAGGTCTTGAAACAGAAGATGAATATGAAAAAGAATTATATAATGATGAAGATGATGAATTAGAAGACAGGGATGATCAAGAAATTGAAAAAGATTTAGCTGATGATGAAATTGATGATGAACTCGATGAGTTTACAGAAAATTATTTAGGTGAAGGAGTAGATAATATGTGGGATTTTTTAATGGAAAATGACATGATGGATGATGAAATGGTTGAAGAAGAGTGTGGTTCTAATTGCAGAAAGGAAAATGATAATTTTGATTTTCTGACTGCTGAAGTAAATACTTATGGTAATGCAGTTGAAGATGATATTGATGAAGTCGATGAACTTGATTCTTCTGTTGATACTGTAAATGATTATGATGGATTAGAATCTTATCTTTGGGAAGAAGATGAAGAATTACCTGATGATGATACTGAAGTAGAAGATGAATCTTATCTTTGGGAAGAAGATGAAGAATTACCTGATAATGATACAGTAGATATGAATGATGAAGGAGATTTAGATGAATCTTATCTTTGGGAATCTGATGATGAAGATGATTCTGATGATGAAGATGATTCTGATGATGAAGATGATTCTGATGATAAAGATGATTCTAAAAAAGAAAGCTATTGGGGCTTCTAATTAAAATAAGTAAAATCTCATAACTTTAAAAGGTTATGAGATTTTATTATAAAGAGGTGATATATTAAATTATGGAAAAAAATTATAATAAATTTATAGTTCAAATTTATGATGAAACATCCAATATTCCAGGTCTTGGAGATGGACCTTTTATAGATCCTCCTATATTAATTAGTGAAGAACATTTTAGGACTCTTAAATCATTAGGATATAATATAATAAAAATTGGTGAATTATTAATTGTTGGTGAAGTAAAAGATAATATTAATATAGATAATTATTCTATTAATAGAATAGAATTATCTAGAGAACTTCAGCAAGAATTAGATTCTTATAAAAATGATATAAGTAAACTTAAAAATGCTATTTCTAAATTTAAAATAAATCTTCCAAAAATAAGTGATAGAAGAACTTGGTTATTGTATAACTATGATTTAAATTGTTATATAGATTCTGGAATTAAATGTGATAATAGTGAAGTTCAACCAGTTGGTATTAAAAAACTTGAAATTAATAATGAACATCATTTAATTGTAACATTAACCAATGACATAGTACAAGATGCAGGAACTTTTCCAATTAATCTTCCAATAAAAGGAATTGATTATTGGACTAAATATGACAAACAAGAAATTAATGACTATGTTGTTAATAATTTAGATTTGTCAAGTTATAATTTTGTATCTTCTGAAAATTTAGAAAATACATTAAATAATTATATAACAAATAATGAATTTGAAGAATATAAAAATAATACATTAGATCCAATATTTAATAAAGTTTTAGATGATGAAGAAAATTTACAAAATTTAAATGAAAAAGTAAATAATTTAGAAAATAATGTAAATGATTTACAAATTTATAGTGTTAATTTAGATGATAGAATTAATAGTATTAATACTAACAATAATGAAATAAATAATAAAATTAATAATAATGAAAATGAAATAAATAATATTAAAAGTGATATAAATAATATTAGAGATTCTGTTAATGAAAATTATGAAAGAATACAAGAATTTTCCAATAATATAGAAGATATAAATAATAATATTGAAAATGTTAATAATAATATTGATGATGTAAATAATAATATTTCTAATTTAAATGATATAACTAACAATCAATCTAATGATATTAGTAATATGCAAGATCAAATTTCTGAAAATACAAATAACATTAAACTTAATAGTGAAAAATTAAAAAAAATTGGAAATATTAGTGAAAGTTATATAGATGAGAAAGTTAAAATAAATAGTATATCAGTTAATGATAATAAATTGTATATAGATGAAAATAAAAATGTGAATATTAATATTCCTAAAAAATTATCTGATTTAATTGATGATAGTAGTTTTATTACTAAAGAAGATTTAAATTTAGAGGATTCTAGACATATTCATAAAAATATAAACATTTTAAATAATATAGAACAAGAAAATGTAGATTTTTGGAATAATAAAATGAATTTATCTATTGATAATAATTCTGAAACTTTAATTTTTGATGTAAATTAATAAAATTATAATACTATTAATCTATTTAATAGTATTATAATTTATATAATTAAAGGAGTGAAAAATATAATGAGTGATAATGAAAAAAAATACATATCTAAAGTTAGAGTTCCTGATAAATCTGAAGGAGTTTTAACTGGAGAATCTACGGAATATTATGTAAAAGATGAAGAAGCTAGAGAAAATTTATTACTTAAAGCTAATATAAATAGTCCTATATTAACAGGTACTCCTAAAGCTCCTACACCAGATTCAAATGCTGATAGTTCTCAAATAGCCACAGTTGGTTATGTGAGTAATGCTTTTAGAGCTAATGATGCAATGGTATTTAAAGGAACTATTGGTGAAGAAGGAACTATAACTAATTTACCAACAGTATATGATGCAGGTTGGAACTATAGAGTTATTACTGAAGGAACTTATGCTGGAAAAGTTTGTGAAGTAGGAGATATGTTGATATCTGTTAGAGATAATGAAATAGCTTCAAATGCATCGAATGATGATTGGTTGGTAGTACAAACTAATATAGATGGAGCTGTTACAGGTTCTTCATCATTATCTACAAATCTTAATGTTGCTGTTTTTGATGGAATAACTGGAAAAATTATTAAAGATGGTGGAAAAAATGTTGAGGAACTTACTAACCAAAATGCTTTTTCTAATATTAAAATAGGAAATGATGTTATAGAATCTGATAATCCTACTGATACTGTTGAATTTACTACAGGTGTTGGTTTAGTATTAACTGGAGATACTACTAATGATAAAGTTAATTTTAAAACTAAACTTAAATCTGAAACAGCTTTAGCTAATGATTCTTCAATTAGTGGTAATACTGCTAATAGAACTTATTCTGTAGCACAAGATAAATCTGGATATTTAGCTGTTAATGTTCCTTGGACTGATAACAATGTAACTAATAATTTAAATACTACCACTAAAGCTTATATTACTGGTACTACTAGTGATAATACTAATACTGATACACAAGTATTTGATACTGGTGTATATATTGAAAATACAGCTGGAGATTTTCATGTTGATGGTACTATAAATGGTTTACTTCCATTTGGAATTTGTGAAACTGAAAGTAATATAGTTGAAAAAGTAGTTAATGTAAATGGTACTTTTAATCTTACGAATGGTGCTAGAATTATAGTTAGATTTAAATACTTAAATACAAGTAATAATATGACATTAAATGTAAATAATACTGGTGCTAAACCAATTTATTATAGAGACGAAAGATTTAAATCTTTTAGTAATAGCAAATTTTATATATTATTATATAACAATGATGTTTATGAAATTTTGAATTATAGTGATGATAAATCATATACACTCAAAACAAAGTCAAATGATTATCAAGGCGAAATAGAATTTATTACTAATGATACTTTTTATAATTATACTTATGATAGTAATGGTAATATTTTTCCTACGAATAGTTTTTCATATGGTAATTCAATATATTTTTCAGGTCATGGTGGTACTAGAATATCTACTAATACTTCAAATGATAATATTAAAGTTATTACTAAAATTTTTGAAAGAATAACTTGTATTACTGAAACTGAAAATATAAATAAAACAGTAACTATTAATACTAGTGATATAGATCCGATAGGATATTCATTAGAAAATAATGGAAGCATATTAGTAATAACTTTTACAAATGCAGTTTTGGCTAATTCTACTTTAAATATTAATAATACTGGTGCTAAACCAATTTATTATAAAAATTCTCCTATTGAAGATAATATAATCAATGCTAATAATACTGTAAAAATAATTTATAATAATAATATTTATGAAGTTATAGGATTTTTAGAAGATGATGAAAATGTAAGTTATATTTCATCTTTTACACAAGGAATTTTACCTGCTATAGTTTCTAATAATACTGAAATTAATTCTTTTGATGCAGTAGATACTAATAATACTTCAAATGGAAGTGCAGCAAGTCTTACTACAGATACTCTTACTTGGAATCAAGGAGAGTTCCCAATTTTAGAAGTAGATAATTCTGGTGTATTATCATTATCAGTTGGAACTTTACCATCTATTAAAAATAATAATACTGATATTAGTATTTTTAAAGCAGTTAATAATTTTACACCTAATACACCAACTAATATTTCTATTAAAACAGTTGCATTTAGTAAGGGAGAGTTACCAGTTCTTAATAAGACTGATAAAACTGTTTTAAAGAAAGCCTAATATTATTTGATTTTCTATTTTTTTAATAAGAAATAGAAAATTATTTTATAAAAACTAAATAATAATGAGGTGATAATTTTGGCTAATGGAAATATTTCTCAATTAAAAGCATATGATACAAATAAAGTTCTTAAAACTTATGATATAACTGATAGTAAAGCTAGAAGCGATATAACTGACCTTCAAAATAATAAAGTAACAGGACCAAATTCATCAACAGCTAATCATTTAGCTGTTTTTAAAGATTCTACTGGAAAAGAAATTATAGATGGTGGAGTTATAACTGCAGGTGAAGGTATAAGTGTTTCTGGAAATAATATTATTAATTCTGGTGTAAGAAGTATAACTACTGGAGATAATAATGGTACTATTAAAGTTAATACTAACGGTACATTAAATGAAGTTCAAGTTAAGGGTTTAGGTAGTTCAGCTTATACTGAAACTACACAATTTATTAATTCTAAAAATGATTATATTAATACTCATCAAGAAAATAATCCAGTTATAATACCTTTTATTAATAATGATATTGCTTGGTTATTAAAAAGAGGTGGATCAGCTACTATTTCTTATGGTGGAGTAGTTAAAGATAAAGATTTAACTAGTTTATTTAATGGATTTCCTAATTATCTTTATTTAGGAGCAACAAGTGAAGAATTACCAGATGAAGTAGTAATAGAATTAACTTTACATAAATCTTTTGGATGGTCTTCTAAATTTTATATAGATTTTGGTAGTTATAATTTTAGAGCCAAATATATTAAAGTGGAAGTATTAAATACTAATTTTTCAAATGATGTATGGACTACTAAAAAAGAAGTAAGTAATCATAGTTCTGGAAACTTATTTTTTAATTTATCTCATCAACCAGTTGGAGCTTCAGATTCTGTAGATGGTTTTAATAAATTAAAAATTACATTAAATACTTGGAATATTCAAAGAGATAGAAGAATAGCACAAATAGGATTATTAAGTTTTGATTCATACTCTCTTTATGAAACATTTATTTCTACTGGTGGTGCAAATAATATATATGGAAATTTAGTTCCATTTGATAATAATAAAATAGATTTAGGCTCATTATCCAAATATTTTAAAAATTTATATATAAATAATATTAATGGAGTTAATTTAGGTAATAATCCTGAATTTACAGATAATAAAGTAACTAATACATTAGATAATAATACTAAAAATTATTTAACTGGTACAACTAGTGATACAACTAATACAGATGAACAAGTATTTGATAGTGGAATATATTCTACTGAAACTCCTGGACAATTAAATGCAACTACTTATAAAATAAATGAAAAAGCTATATTGCAATATAATTCTGATAATGATTGTATTGATTTTACATTTATTTAAATTTAATATTAAGGATAATTGGAAACAATTATCCTTAATATATTAAAAAGAGGTGTTAAAATGAGTTTATTAGTATGGATGCCGTTAAATGGTAATATTGAAAATAAAGGTTTATTAAATATAAATCCTACTATTAATAATATTGGAACTTGGGACAGTAAAAGTAGCATTCTTGATAAAAGTTATAAAACTAATACTGGTGGTATTATTAATTTAAATAATAATATTTCACTTAATTCAACTTTTAGTTTTTCAGTATGGGTTAAAGTTAATAGTTTTTCAAATTTTGGAAGAGTATTTAGTCTAATAAATAATTATAATGAAGATTCTATTGGATTATGTGCAGATAATACATCTAGTAAATTAGGATTTTATATTTATAAAGATATTAATGGAACTAAAACTAAATTGTTAGATATTTATTCTTTTCCAGTATCAGCTAACGAATGGAATAATATAATAATAGTTGTCAATGGAACTAATGTTAAATTATATCAAAATGGTACTCTAGTAGAAGAAACTACAATGTCTTATACTTATGAAAAAACAACTACTATAAATTTAATTGGTGGAGTTCATAATGGTTATGTTATATCTAGTTTTTTAAATTGTAATGTTAATGATTTTAGAATTTATGATCATTCTTTATCTACTAAAGAAGTTAAAGAATTATCTAAAGGTTTAATATTACATTATCCTATGAATAATAACGGTTTAGGATATGTAAATCCTAATTTAATAGCAAATTCTTTACCAAATAATATAACTGGATGGAACTGGTCTGGAACTGTTTGGAGAAATCTAACATTAGTAGATAATGATTTTTCTCCTAGTGGAAAAGTCATAAGATGTACTTTTAATGGAGAAACAGCCGTTCAAGGAGGTATACATAAATCACCTTATAATAGATATGAATTAGAAAATAATCAATATTATACAATTTCAGCTTATATAAGAGCTAATAAACAATGTGACATAATATTTAGAAATGAAATGATGAAAAATGCTAATAATATACAAGTTAATACAGAATGGAAAAAATATATTTTTACTTCACAAATAAATAGTTTAGCAACTTATTCTTCCGATATATTTTATGTAAAAACTCCATCTAATATAACTAATGGTGATTGGATAGAAGTATGTATGCTTAAATTAGAAAAAGGTCAAGTTGCTACTCCTTGGGTTCCTCATATTACAGATACTAATTTTAATGAATTAAATTTAGATTCTAAAAATGTAGGAATTAATCCAAATTTAATGACTGGTAATTTTTCTTGTACTTCTACTAAAACAACTTATTCAACTTCAGGTAATATAAATACTATTTTTACTGATAATTTAGATTTATTAAAAAAATATGCTGGAAGAGATCTATATTTTAGCTATGAAGTAAAAAGTGATGGAGATTCTCAATCTACATCATCAGATTATAAAGCTACTAGATTTGGAATTCATGGATCTTTTGTTTATACTAAAACTGGTGCTTCGACAACAACTACAATTTATCCATTTGCAACACATTTAGAAATAGGAAAAACTAGAGGAAGATATTGTTGTAGTGTTTGGACAATTCCAACAGATATAGATACTATTAGTTCTTTTGGTTTGTCTATACAAACTAATCCAAATAATGGATATGCTAAACCTGCTGATACTAATACAGAAACTTGGTTAATACAAAATGTTAAATTAGAATTTGATTCTCCATCAGATTTTATAGCTTATAATTCAGATTTAAATAATATTAAATTTTTTAATAATGATACTTCTGGATATAATAATGATACAAAAACTAATTTAAATAATATTGTATTATCAACTCCAATAATATCTAATGATTCTAAAGTTTATAATTCATCTTATTATTTTAATGGATGTTGTTGTTTTTTTGAAACCACTAAAACTATGGGTGGAACATTTAATAAAGATTTTACAATAAGTGTTTGGATTAAACCTACAGATAATACTAGAAGTATTATTATTTCAAATTATTATAATCAAGATAAAATAGTTTCATTTGAAATTAGAAGTTTAAAGTTAAGAGTTTATTTTAATGGAGATTGTGATTATGTTTCTTCTTCATCACTTACTATCAATGAATGGAGCCATGCCGTTGTTACTAAAAAAAATAAAACTTTTACATTCTATATAAATGGTGTAAAGTGTGGAGAAAATACTTTTAGTGGAACTTTGCCAATAATAGAATCAATAAATAATTGCTTTAGAATTGGTGATGATACTAGAGGAAATTCTACTTCGACTGTATCTTTTAAAGGTTATATGAATGATTTAAGGTTTTACACTTCAGCTTTATCTGATAATGATATAAAAGAATTATATCAAACTCCTATTTCAATAGATAAAGATGGAAATTGTTTTGCTAAAGAATTTGTGGAGGAAGATATATGAGTTTTTATAAAAATGGAAGAGTTACTACTAATTATTTAAGTAATGATTATCCTATAATGGATATGGAAATAAAAGTATTAGAAGATAATAGCGTATGGGCTAGAATATTACATCATAATAATAGAAGTGGTACTGTAATGTTTACTTCTTCTAATGTAATGAATATTCAAACAGAAGATTTGTATTCTAGATTATATTTACTTGAAAATTTTAGAGATAATGATAATAATTTTGAATTTTTAGTAATACAACCTGAATTTGGAGAAACTTATTATAGATGGAAACAGTCAAATAATCCTACTACAAATAATGTATTAGAAAATTATGTAAATATATCTAATACTACTGTTGGATTAGCTCATACTAATAATAATACATTAATGTCAAGAGCAGATTCAACTAGCGACTGGTGGTTAGCTGTTGGTTGTTATAATTCTTATCAAAATGGAGTTCCTGGATTTGATGATAAAGTCGTTACAGAATCATTAGATTTTTATGTAAGAATAAATGATATAAAAAGATTAGATAAATTTAGTATTTATAAAAAAAATATTATATCAACAAATTTTTATGAAAATTAACAATAAGGAGTTGAAGATATGGCAATTCTTAATAATGTAATTGTAAAAGGTATATCAAGATTTATTGGAAATATTTATGGTAATTTATTTGGAAAAGTTAATAATAAAACAATAAATGGTGATGTACTTACAGATGTTCCTTCAAATGCTGTGTTTACAGATACTATTGATACAACTCATTTAAGAAATATTACTTTAAAAGCTGGATCTTCAGGAATAGTTCCCAATACTATAATAATGAGAACTAGTAATGATACTTATGAAAGTATAGTTACTTCAGATAATATGGGAAATAATACTACTAATAAAATTGCTAATACTGCTGATTTTTATTTAGATAGTATTATATATTACAATGGAAATAATTTAATAGAAAATAATAATACTACTAATCAAGATTTTTATTCTTTAAAAGATTTAGATTTTAGATATAGTTCTAATTGCAGTAATAATTTAGTTGCAGGTAAACCATTATTTTTAATAGGTAGTATAAATAATAATAAAACTTTTAAATTAAATAATGATATTTGGTGGACTCAAGAACTTCCTTTAGATGGAGATATTTCTTATAATGGAAATATTTATATATATTTAGGAATAGCTTATAATAATACTAATATAAAATTAATGGAACAACATCCAATTTATTATTATTTAAATGGTAAAATATATTATAATAATTCTCCATCAACATTATATTATTTCATTAATGATGTAGATACAGTAAGTTTAGAAGAATATAATAATTTAACTTCAGAAAATAAAACTGCTTCATTTTATTTCATTACTGATGTTTGATAGAGGTGATAAAAATGATTAAAACTATTATAAATAATGAAGAAAAAGAAATAGAACAAATTAGATTGAATAATAATAAATATGTAGATTATATAGATGAAAAAATTGGTGGTGGAAATGAATATGAAGGTAACTTACCAATAAATATAAAATTTATAGGAAAAGGTTTACAAAATTATAAGATATATGGCAATACCGTAAACGGAGAGAGTGTCGGGGACAGGACTGGGAATTTGTTTGATGGGATATTTTTACAAGGATACTGGGCTGGTGCAGATGGAAGTTATGTTGCAGGTTATCCAACATGGATATGCACAAATAAATTACCGTGTAAACCAAATACCACATATACATTAAGTTTTAATAGTGCTAATAGCAGATGGTATGGCTTTGTTTGGTTCACAGAAAATGGAGACTATTTATTATCAGATCTTGTCAAGTCTCCACAAACCCAATGTCATTATACAGCAAGTGCACCGTCAAATGCAGCATATATGACAATAGATATTGCAGGTTACCCAGATGTTCAAAGCTGTATTAAGCCCTCGGATGTAACTGATTTAATGTTGGTCGAAGGCTCCACCGCCCTCCCATACGAACCCTACGGCTATAAAGTGCCTGTAACGATAACAAATGGCACGGACACAGAAACAATTACTCTCTATCTACCCGAACAGATACGCAAAATCGGAGACGAGATGGAGTATATTAATTTTGAGGAGCAGAAGATGGTAAAGAAATCAAAAACGATTACTTTTACGAATTCTAATGACTGGTCAACTGAAGGCAATAATAGCTTTTATACAAATTTGCCACTTGATGGAGCATTAGTATTGAATTATGTAATTGAAAATAGTATGAATATTCCAAGCGTTTATGTAACACTCGTCGACACAATAGCTGCTGGTGTTGATGCTAATATATGGGTAAGCTCTACTGGAAGACTAAATGTATATCTCACTACAATCGACCATACCTTAGAAGCTCTTGGACAACTATTTGAAAACACCCCCTTAACTATTACATATGAGCTTGCAAATATGAATGAACTCGACATAACTATCCCAACTCTCCCTACACTCTCAGGCACAAACACATTATCAGTTGAAACAACAGTTCAACCTTCAAAAGTTTATATAAAGGAAAATATAGATTATAAAAGAATTTTTATAGCCACAAGATCTATTGAAAATAATTTTGATAACCCTTATACATTTAAAAGTATAGATAGTGAAAATAGTACGCTAAAAAATTATAGGATATATGGTAATACTGTTGATGGTGAGAGTGTAGGAGATTTAGTAGAAAGTGGTGAACACACAGGAGAATATCTTGTTCTGTTGACAGTTACAAATGGAACAGATATTAAAAGTACTAACATCTATCTGCCTGAACAACTTGAAAAGTGTGGAAAAGAAGTTGACTTTATCAATTATGAAACACAAATATTGCAAAAGAGAAAAGTTATATATGGTTGGCACGTTGATCCATCAATATCTGATAGTTCAAATTCTGTCACATACCTTGAAGATGCAATCGGATTAACACCTGCAGCAATGGGTACAACTTCATTTAATTATGGTTCGTGGGAAAATGTATTCTTCATGCCTAAACCATGTATGCTAAAATCAAATGGAATAGTGGATTATTATCTTGATCCAAATGATTACTCTAAGAAATTAGATGGTACACCCTCTGATATATCTAATTCAAATTATGACGGTAATGCTATGATGGAGTGGTCTAAAATTTGGTATAAATTTGTTGGTGGAGAAGTAGAAGGAGAAGGATCATTTTTTGTAAGCTCATATAAAGTTGATGATACTTACCATTGTTGGTGTAATATTGACAGTCAAAACAACGAAACAGAGCATTTCTATACTGCTATCTACAATGGAACAGGAACAACAAAGCTCCGATCTATTTCAGGAATAGCACTTACTTCTGCTAATGGTAACGGAAGTACAAATGCTGCTCAAGAAACAACAAGAGCAATGGCAAATAATACAACTTCTGATGTTGAGTGGTACATAGATACATATTGTGACAGGATACTCATAAATGCACTTCTTGTCCTTATGGGTAAGTCCCTTGATACTCAGGTAGTTTATGGACGAGGTATTATCAGCGGTGGTCAGGAAGTTAAAGAAGCTTATACTACAGGTACGCTAAATGATAAAGGATTATTTTGGGGTGATATATCAAATAACAATTCTGCAGTTAAAGTTTTCGGAATGGAAAACTGGTGGGGGTGTGCATGGAGAAGGACGGCAGGATGTGTTTCAGTAAATGGGACAATGAAAATAAAACTTACATACGGTACTTTCGATGGTTCATCTGTTACAGGGTACAATACAAGCGGTAATGGATATATCAATAACGGAACTTTGCCATCGACAAATAGCCATATCCGTAAAATGCATTATAATGAATTTGGGTACATTCCTTGTGATGTAACAGAAGGGAGCTACTCAACATATTATGCCGATTACAACTATATAAATACTTCTGGAACGATGTATTCTTTGTTTGGTGGTGGTTCATCCAATACTCTTAGTGCGGGGGCTTTCTTTGTCAGTTTGAACTATTACGAGGCGAGTGCGTTTTGGATGTTTGCGGCAGCACTTTCTTGTAAGCCACTTGCAGGGAAAAATCCTGAAACTAATTTAAAAAATATCTCTCTCCCAGCTCTACCAATACCCTCAGGCACAAATACCTTGTCAGTTGAAACAACGGTGCAGCCATCTAAAATGTATATAAAAGGTCATATTAAAGACATAATATAAATTAAATTTTAATAAAATTAGTTAACATGAAATTAAATAGATTTCATGTTAACTATATATTTTTATAGGAGGTAAATAAATGCAAGGTTATAATCAAGATTTAGGAATATTTTATAAAAATGATGCTTTTTATTCATATAATAAATGTAATTATTGTATTTCAAATTTTATATATGAAATAGTAAAAGATAATCCTTTTTTAAATTTAATAGAAGATATAACTACTAAAACTGTAGTAGAAAAAAATAATGTAAAAAGTTATGTTTTAGATAAAATTGTTGAATCATCATATAATAATACTTATTTTAAATTTTTCTTTAAATTTAATAATTTTATATTAAGATTAAGATATTTAAATAGAGATAGATATTTTGATAACACTAGTGATTTAAAAAAAATATATCGTCAAATGGAATTTAGTTTATATGATTCTATAAATAATGATTTTATAGGTTTATTTTATTTTAAATTATTTAATGATAATAATTTTCTTTATGATACAAATAATTATAAAACTGCTTGGTTAAAAAAATTCATAATTATTTCCAATGAAAATTTTTTATATATTAATTTTATTGAAAATTATACAGCATTTATGTCATATTTAGATAGCTCTATAGGTGGTGGTAGTAATCAAACTTATCAAAGTTTATTAAAATGTAAATTTCTTGAAAAAAATAGTCCTTATATTAAATTTTGTTTATTTAAAAACAATAATGATTATTATTATGGTTCTAATAGTTCTGATTCTAATAATAATATTTCTATAAATTTTTATAATATTACAGATTCAATTTATATAAATCCATTACATAATTTAAATTATTATAATGTAACTGAAAATAAATTGGAATATATTGAAGGTAAATCTTATCATTTTGATGGTAAAAAAATTTTAACTGTACCATATTTATATGATTGTAGTAATTTAAATCAATCAAGTTATTGTATAAAAATTGATAGTAAAATTTATTATCCAATAGATGATTGCACATTAATTAGAATTGAATAAAGGAGAATAATTATTATGAAATATTCAATAGATTTAATTTCTTCTTATTTAGATGAATATGATTATATAAAAAAAATTATTTTATATATAAAAAATGCTTCTAATAAAATAAAAATGTATAAAATAGTGAATAATGAAGAAGTTTTATTAAACAATGAAGATATAGAAACATATATATCTAGTCAATTTTTTTCAAGTGGGACAACTATAAATACTTCTAGTACACCTGAATTTTATTTTAAAATAAACAATTCAATAGATATTAAAATTCATAGAAAAGAAAATTTAAGTAAAAATATAACATATGCTTATAATTATAGTTATTATGGTTCATATTCAACAACATATGCCAATTTTAATTCATATTTTTTATCTATAAAATATTTTAGAAGTACAAATTCTGATAAATTTGAAAGAATTTATATTTTTCCATTTTCTAATAAAACTCCTACAACATCAGGAATAAATTATGCTCCTAGCCAAAATATTATTAAACAATGCAACTTAGGTTATATTGATGGTGATAATTATTTGGAATTGTTTTTTCCAAACGATTTTTTTACATCTTCAGTTACCAATAGTCCTTTAACTAATTTTAATGATAAACATATGTCAATAAAATTTATAAAAGATTCGAATGATAATAATTTTGTAGGTATAGATGGAAAAATTTTAAATGATATAAATAATAATATTAATAATAATAGTAGTAATGTTCTTTGGAAAAATCATATATTAGAAAGTTCTAATAGTTGTACTTATTCTCCTTCTATAATTAATTGTGGATTTTTTTGTAATACTATAGAAGATGATAATATTTATATTAGAAAAATATTTAATTATGATTATAATGATTTAAGTTATATTGATTTTTTAGATGGATATGAATTATTAAAAGTTAAAAATAGTAATTTGGATTGGGATATTTATGATTTTGTAAAAGAAAAATCTATATATAATTCTAGTAACGCACCAGAATATAGAATTATTACTATTGAAAATAATGATTACTTCAATATTCAATATAATCTTTTATTACCTATTAATAATTCTTAACATCTTATTATTATAGAAAGAAAGGATGATTTATATATGTCTATATTTATTAAAGTATATGATGATAAATTTATACCAAGTTTAGGAAGAGGTCCTATATTAAAACCTACTAAAGTATCAGAAGAATTATATAGAACTCTTAGAATATTAGGATATACTACAGAAAAAATTAATATGAATAAAAATATTATAACTAAAAAGTTAGAAAAACCTTCTATTATAAAAGAAAAAAATGAAATAAAATCTATTATTGAAAAAAATGAAGAAATAATAGAAAATAAAAATCCAGAAATTCCTATATTAAAAATAAAAGAAAATAATATTACTTTAGAAGAAGATATAATTAAAAATAATGATGATATTATAGAAATAGATAAAGAAAAAAAAGATGAAAAGAAAGATTATTCTAAACTTTCTAACTCTCAATTAAGAAATCTTCTTAAAGAAAATAATATAAAGTTTTCTAATGCTTCTAGCCGTGAAAAACTTTTAGAACTTGCAAATAATAATTTAAAAATTTAAATTTAAACCACTAACACTTTATTTTAGTGTTAGTGGTTTAATTATCTAATTAATTATCATATTTTTCTAAATAATAATCATTTAATATTTTAAAAGAAGTTTTTAAAACTTCCCAAATAGGTTTGATATCTTCTGTATCAATTTCCATAAAACGTGATCCTACGAATTTAAATTCCCAACATTTTTCTAAAGGATCTCTATAAAAATAACCTATTGTAATATTAAATTCTTTATTTTTTTTATCTTTATAATATTTTACAAAATCAATAGTTTCATTTTTATCATCTTCAGATAATTTTACAAGATTAGGAGGAACTGCTTTTAATCCATAATCTTTATATCTCCAACTAAATTCTAAATCCATAATAATTATTTTCTCCTTTAAGAATTAATATTAAAAATTATATTTTTATTCTGCATAAATTCTTTATCATTTACATTTACATCATTGTTTTTAAGAAGAATAAGATCTACTGGATAACTATAAAACTCATTATTATGACTTATAATGAAAACTTGTTCTATATTAAGTTTTTCAATTTGTCTTTCTAATAATTGTAAAAATATTCTTCTATTTTCAGTACTTAATGTTGCATCAATTTCATCAAGATAAATTATATTATATTTCTTTATAGCTTTTTCTACAAGTGTTAAAGAAAGACTTGTATTAGTAAGACTTGTTTCTCCTTGTGAAGAATCTTTAATATCTTTTAATTCTGTACCATCTGATTTTAAAACTCTTATATAAAAATCAGTAGCACTTATATCAAATTTAATTTTAAATTGTCCTTTATAAGCTAAATCTAATAATTCATTAGTTCTTTGAGCTATATCTTTAAGATAGTTATCAATAAAAATAAGTGGTATACCAGATTTTGGATCAAGACTTTCTTTTACAAGTTTATATACATCATAATTATTTTCAATATCTTTAAGTTGATTTAACAGTTCTGTTAAGAAAGTTATATTATAATCAGTATTCTTTAATTTATTATCAATTTCATTTAAATTTTGTTTATATATACCTAAAAATTTTTCATTATCAATTATATTTTCATTATATTTTTCTATATTATCTGAATACTCATTTACTTTTTTAATTTTATCTGAATATTCATTAATATAATTTTCTATATTATTCTTTTCTTTATAAATATCCTTAATATTCTTAAGAATTTTAATTTTTCTATCCAATACATTATATTTTTTATCAAATTCATTAATATTAGGTTCTAAATTAACTATTTTTGAAGAAATTTCTTTAATATTATTATTTAGTTCTTCAATTTCTTCATTAATA
>Ga0256404_1004789_pt1 | contig 24911 bp, 20 predicted proteins | sample RumenRJG_01DNA_FD_185990 | JGI IMG/M metagenome (GOLD analysis project Ga0256404, IMG submission 185990) | Bovine rumen microbial communities from Lethbridge, Alberta, Canada - RJG_01 | ecosystem: Host-associated > Mammals > Digestive system > Stomach > Rumen | place: Canada: Alberta | collected... | reverse complement strand
GTGCCGGGGTTCCACCTCTTCCCATTCCGAACAGAGAAGTTAAGCCCGTCCGCGCCGATGGTACTGCAATGCAATGCGGGAGAGTAGGTAGCCGCCTTTTTTCAGTGTATGTCCTTCCGGAGAATGTTCTCTGGAAGGACCTTTTTTTGTTTTGGTTGCTTGTATCAGACATGTTTAGGGGATGTTTATGGATTTCTTGACTTGCCATATATCAATAAAAATCTTAAAAAGGGTCAAATGTTATGATTATTTTTGCGTAAGTAGCTGATTTTTTGTACTTTTGCAAATGAATAGATGATGAGGTCATTTTTATATTGGTTTCATTCATTAGTATTAACAGGAATTGAGACGTAGCCTGTTGTGACGATAGGTATCGTTGTGAGCGTGTTAAGCATAGTGATTATGTTACGTTCAGGTTCCATAAATCATGTTGTATGGATAGATTATTTAAGGTATTATGTTTATGTTTAATTACATTAATGACGATCCCTACAGCAGCAGATGCTGGCAATAAGGGAAACAAGAAATCTTCTAAAGTAAACTGGGAACCCGTAATGAATGCTATTATTCAAGTGGAAAGCGGTGGCCGTAGTAAGGCTAAGAATGGTAACCAGTGCGGAGCTATGCAGATTACACCGATTCTGGTGAAGGAGTGTAATAATATTCTAAAGGAACGGAAGAGTAAGAAGCGCTTTACGTTAGCTGACCGTTTCAACGTAAACAAATCGAAAGAAATGTTTCTTCTCATTCAGTCTTATCACAATCCTAAGAATGATGTTGAGAAGGCTATTAGATCATGGAATGGCGGGTTACAGTACAGTGTTAAAGGTACGCAGCGTTACTTTGAGAAGGTGATGAGTTATCTCTAAGAGATGTTTAATTAGGAATATACCGATTGTCTTATTGAAGACAGTCGGTTTTTTTATGATTGGCATTCGTAGAAATCCCTGTAGTTACTTTTATACTTTTGCTATACTTGTGTTGATAGATTCGCTTAAGTTGTTCATACTCTATAGTAATGAAAAAAGTCCGATGCTATCGGACTTTTTAGTTGCGGAGGCAGGACTCGAACATGCGACCTCCAGGTTATGAGCCTGGCGAGCTACCAACTGCTCCACTCCGCGATTTTAAAGGCTTTCAGGAGCATTCTCCTGAATTGCGAGTGCAAAGGTACTACAATTTTTCTGAATAACCAAATATTTGTTTGTTTTTTCTTTTATTTCATCGTAGTTATTCTGATCTATTGATTGATTCTTAACATATATTGTCCAATTTTTCTATTAAAAATTGTGATTAATAGTGTAATAATTGCTTTTTTATTTGGTAGAGTCAGATAAAAGTTCTAATTTTGCACACGATATACTGAATGTGCAAAAAGGAGGGTACAAATGTCAATATCCAAAACAAGACAAAAGTTGGTAGATGTAGCTCGTCAGTTGTTCGCCAAAAATGGTTTGGAGAATACGACGATGAACGACATTGCCTTGGCTTCAGGAAAAGGCCGTCGTACGCTTTATACCTATTTTAAGAGTAAGGAGGACGTTTATTACGCTGTAATTGAGAGCGAGTTAGAGCGTCTGTCAGACAAGATGGACGAAGTGGCAGCCAAGAAGATCCGTCCTCAGGAGAAGATCATAGAGTTGATTTACACGCATCTTGATATGATTAAGGAGACGGTGATGCGTAATGGTAATCTTCGCGCCGCTTTCTTCCGTAATATCTGGATGGTAGAAAAGGTTCGCAAGAACTTTGATGAAGATGAGTTGGAGATTTTCCGCAAGGTTTATTCAGAAGGAAAGGCTGTAGGAGAGTTTGAGATTGACAATGTTGATCTTGTAGCTGATATCACGCACTATTGTATCAAAGGTCTTGAGGTTCCATATATCTGTGGCCGTTTAGGTCATGGCATGACTCCAGAGACCAGCAAGCCATTAGTAGCAAAGTTCGTGTATGGAGCCTTGGGTAAGGCAAACGTGAGATTATAATATTTACATTAAAATATAAAAGACATGGGATTATTACAAGGAAAGACAGCTCTGATCACAGGAGCTGCACGTGGTATTGGTAAAGCTATTGCTTTGCGTTTTGCCGCAGAGGGTGCCAATATTGCTTTCACCGATTTGGAGGTGAACCAAGAGACAGAAAGTGAGATTGCCGCCCTTGGTGTGAAAGCCAAGAGTTATGCCAGCAACGCTGCCGATTTTTCTCAGACCGAGGAGGTGGTGAAGCAGGTGAAAGAAGAGTTTGGTAGTATTGATATTCTGGTGAACAATGCTGGTATCACGAAAGACGGTCTGATGCTCCGCATGACCGAGCAGCAGTGGGATGCCGTAATCGCCGTGAACCTGAAGAGCGCCTTCAATTTCATCCACGCTTGTGTTCCTTTGATGATGCGTCAGCGTGGTGGCTCAATCATCAACATGGCGAGTGTTGTTGGTGTTCATGGCAATGCTGGTCAGGCCAACTATGCTGCCTCGAAGGCTGGTTTGATCGCCTTGGCTAAGAGTATTGCTCAGGAAATGGGTCCCAAGGGTATCCGTGCCAATGCCATTGCTCCAGGTTTTATCGAGACGGCAATGACAGCCCAGTTGCCCGATGCTGTACGTGAGGAGTGGAAGAAGAAGATACCTCTGCGCCGTGGTGGTCAGGTGGAGGACATTGCCAACACGGCTGTCTATCTCGCCAGCGATCTCTCCAGCTATGTCAGCGGTCAGGTCATACAGGTGGATGGTGGCATGAACATGTAGTCATCCCTTGTAACGTTAAAGAACGGTATCATATATTAATAAAAGGTAGTTGTTTCGAAAGAAATGACTACCTTTGCTGTGTCATGGAAAGAAGAGGGTATTATAGTGAGAAGGTCTGCCTACTAACAGCTGACATCAAGCGGTTTCGTAAGCGGAACACAGCATTTGTCGTTTGTGAGCTTGCTGCGTTTATACTTTCGATAGCCAGTGTGGCTGTCTGTGTGTCAACGGAGACAGGCTACACCTTTTTATATATAGCAGGACTGCTGTTAGCGGGCTATGTGTTGATTCGGCAGCAAGATGTCAGAAACAGTCATCGGGTAGAGACCTTGGAGAACACCCGTAATGTCTATCTTAAAGAACTGTCTTATCTTGACGGTGACTTTAGCCACTTCGATGATGGGGCACAGTATATCAATTCGGGACATCCTTACACCTACGACATGGATGTCTTTGGGCACGATTCGCTGTTTAACCGCATCAACCGTACAATAACCACAGGTGGAAGTGACGAACTGGCATCAACGTTAAGTTGTGGATTATTGCGGAGAGAGCGAATACGGCAGTCTTGTGAGGCTATTGCAGAGTTGGCCATCAGGGAGGAATTGCGGACAAAGTTCTTGGCGCATGGACAGCAGGGGACCATTAACACGGCAGAGATCCTTTCTGCTTTACATGGGATAGAAGGGAGAGAATACAAATTCCCTCTCTTGCCGTCTATCCTCGCTATCATTGCAACAGTCTCAGTATGGCTTGGTATTGGACTCGCTATCACAGGTCTCATCCCTGCCTCTATTGCGATGATCTGGCTATTCTTTCAGTTCGGTATCGTCTTTGTCACCAACAATGCTGCTTTCCGCGAAGCCACCAAGGTTGTCAACCGTATGCATAAGGAACTTCGCATCTATGTCGGTCTTATATCCATAATCGTCAAGTCGGATCTGAAGTCAGAGGAATGTCAGCAAATCATCCAAACGCTCGCAGGGCAGTCGGCTTTAGAGTCGTTTACCCAGCTTGAGCACATCCTCGGTGGTTTGGATCGTCAGGGTAATCCTCTCTACCGTTTCCTCTCCGATGCTTTCTTTTGCTACGATTACTGGCTGATACGTCGGTTTAGGCAATGGAAGGTAAGCTACCTGCCACGGATGGAAGATTGGATCAGTTGTGTAAGTCAGTTCGATGCTCTCGTCTCAATGGCCACATTCCGATATAATGAACCATCGGCGATTGATGCCGAAGTGATAGAAGCCAATGAGGTAGTCTATGATGCCGAAGGGCTGAAACATCCTTTCCTTGGCGAGAAAGCTGTGAGCAATGATTTCGCGATCTGCGACAGCCACTACTATATCATCACTGGTGCTAATATGGCAGGTAAGAGTACTTTCCTCCGTACTGTCGGCGTGAACTATATCCTGGCGATGTGCGGCATGCCCGTCTTTGCCCAACGCATGAAAGTCTCCGTATTCTCTTTGTTCAGTAGTATGCGCACGATGGATGATCTCACACAGGGTATTTCCTATTTCAATGCCGAACTGCTACGGCTACAACAGTTGATAAGGCATTGTCAGCAATATCCACATACGCTGATCATCCTCGATGAGATTCTCAAAGGAACGAATTCCTTGGATAAACTCAATGGTTCACGGCTATTCTTGGAGTCAATTCAGCATTTGCCCGTTACAGGCATCATTGCCACGCACGACCTCGAACTCTCGAAGATGGCAGGTCAGTTCCCTCTTCGTTTCCACAACTACTGTTTCGAGATAGAACTCAGTGATCATGTCACCTACACCTACAAGATCACCCCAGGAGTTGCCCGTAACCAGAATGCCACCTTCCTGTTGAAGAATATCGTGCTGAAGGAAGAATTTTACAAAGTAAGCGAATCACCGTGACCTGCCATTTCCATAACCTGCCGATGGCGGAGCCATTCGCGAAGTCATCGGCTTCTATCCCATGAAGGTAACCTACGATGATGACCGTATCTTTGTGGAGTGTACGCAGAAAGAGGAAACGAAGGTAATTATGATATCGGTAAGACAGCCCAGGAAGTCTATTTCATTATTGTTTGATGGCGAAAAAGTAAAAGAGTAGATATTGACGAAGTAAAATGTCAGACAAATGTCAGGAAGATAATTCGTCTGTCAGACATAAGTGTCAGTACCTTTGCACATGCAAATGTTAAGGCGTGAACGATTCCGCAAAAAGTATGTGTGCTATAATGATTAAACATCATATCAAAATGAAAAGACTGATTCTATTTTCAATGGTTTGCCTGATGACCACAGTAACACTGGCACAGAATGGGACTCCTGCTGCTGCAAACGACTCCGTGGGATGGAACACCATGGAAGGTGAGAAACTTAAGGAAATAATTGTACGAGGATCCAAGATCGTGCAACGGGTGGACGGACAGACCATCTATCCCACACGTCAGCAGTTGGAGAGTTCCACGAACGGCTACTCGCTATTGTCGAAACTCACGTTGCCGCATCTGCGCATTGACCCCGTGATGCATACCATTACGGCCCTCTCCAATGTCGGCAGTGTACAAGTACGCATCAACGACATCGTTGCATCAAAAGAGGATTTGCTCGCACTCGACATGAAAGCGGTGCAACATATTGATTATATCGACAATCCTGGAGTCAGATATGGTGAGGGGATAGCCTATGTCGTCAATATCATCGTTAAGAAACCTGTCAGTGGTTATGATCTTGGGGCAGACCTCACGAATACGCTCACAGCCGCGAACGGTGATGAGACTGTCTATGGGAAATTCAACGATGGAAAAAGCGAGTTTGGTGTGAACTACTCAATGAACTATCAAAACTTCAGGGGAATGGAATATGAAGAACATGCGACATACGAACTGGAATCAGGAGAGCAACGAAACATTTTGCGCCAGCAGTTAGATGGGCAAGACAAGAGCTTCAGTCACAACATCCAACTCACCTATAGCCTGAGTGATTCGAACTACGTGTTCCAGTCGAAGCTTTCAGGCCGACGCGACATTCAGCCCCACAGATCATGGACTAAGTTTGCGACCTATGAAGACCATTACGCTTCTCGCACTTCGTCACCAGTGCTCGATCTTTATTTCCATCGCGATTTCAGACATCATCAGTCTCTGACAGCCAATGTCGTGGGAACATATATCCATACTGACAGCTATTCGGAGCACAACGAAGGCGGCAGCTATGCCTATAACGTGTCGGGCAAAACATATTCGCTCTGGACAGAGGCCATCTATGAAAACCGTCTGAAACCCTTCACGCTCTCTTTGGGTACTCAGTATGGACAAAAATATATTAATAATGTGTATTCGGGCGATGCCAATGCCAACAATTCTATGCGCTCATCTATGCTTTACTTGTTCGGACAACTGAAAGGCCGTCTTGGCAAACTTGGCTATCTGGGAGGACTTGGCGTAAGCACACGCTATTATCGTCAGGACGGATGGAATGACCGTTTTCTGATGTTCCGACCCAAATTGACGGTTTCCTATCCGTTGACCAATAACTTGAAGGCGAAATACGACTTTGAGGTATCTCAACATGTCTCGCAGATTGCCCTCGTCAGCGATGTCTCTATCAAGCAGAACACAATGGAGACGTTAGTGGGTAATCCTGAGATTTCTCCCAATCGCGTGACTTCGCATGATTTCCGTCTGACCTATTCCACACCCAAAATTATGACAGAGCTGCAAGGTTATTGGCGACTGAATGCTAACTGCAACATGGAGAAATACACCCGTAAGGACGGACATTTCTATCAGACACAGACCAATGCCGACAACGAATGCAGCTTCTTCTTCATCCAAAGCTACAACCGATGGGAGGCTATACCAGAGCATCTGTCTGTCACCCTCTATGGAGGCATCTACCGTTTCTTCAATTTCACAGATGACTATCGCCATACCTATACCACATTCAACGGCGGTGCCAGTATCGAAGCCTATCTTGGTCAATGGACGCTGACTGCATACGCGGATAATGGCTGGAACTTTATGGAGGGCGAACATCGAGGACATCAGGCACCCACATGGTATCTCACCGCCTCTTATCGCATGAAGCATCTCACCCTATCCCTCTATGCCCAGCATCCCTTCTGCGCTCATCCGCTCACCAACAAAACCGAGGTGCTTAACTGCTATATCCACAAGGAGGTGTCGCAACATTGTCGTGACTTCGGCAATATGCTGACCCTCAACATGACGTGGAATCTCTCGTCTGGCCGAAAATATCGTGACATTCAGCGCACCATGAATCACCGGGATACAGAAACAGGAATATTACAAAGTAAATGAGTTTACCAAAAAAGTTGTAATATCTCGAAGATAGAAAACGGTGTCATTATCCCCAGTGTGGTGTTTTTTATCGTATCATTGCTGCCCTCGGAATGAGGGTAGAAGTATCTTCTTTATAGCCAAACGGATTAATGGCGATTATATTATTGCTGAAGCTGGGTTCCTTTTTACGTTGCCTTGCTAAGCGTTCAAAGAAGATAGAAGAAGTCTATACCCAACAAGTATTAAAGAAGATAGAAGAAGTCTATACCCAACAAGTATTTCCAAACAAGGAGGATAGTCTGAAGCTGTTTGTAGGCTTCATGAGCATCTTCAGATCAGGACTTGGAATCATCTACGGTATATAATCCATAAATAGAAAATTAACAGCAATGACTATAGATAATGAATGTTATTCTATTAATTGCAGCCGTCTTCTTATTGTACTGTTGGGAAATGATTCATCAACTCATACAGATATGCAGGGCTTTGCACATAGAGTTCGCCCTCCTCGTCCTGCAGCGCTGTCATGAGCGGTGAATTATAGACGCGCTCCATGGCCTGCTCAATGGAGCAGCCAGTATCTTCTATTACGTACTTCACCAACTCGCTCAGGGCATAGTCGGTGAGGTAAGTGGCTATCTGGTGGTGGTTGGGATGGTTCATAGAGCTTCGACGTTTGTTTTGCGGAGGAAGCGCAGGGCCTCTTCTGTTCCGAAATAATATTGCTGGTCGAGGTATCTGTCCTGAAGCTGGGCTGCAGCCTGTTCAGGCGTGTAGATGCCCTCACGAAAGTTTGTGAGCTGGAGCACAACGCCGTCGTCGGCTATCGGACCGATGACAATATCGTAGTCGTGAATGGGGGCTATGGTCTTTCTGTCGCGGTTGGCATCCACGAATACAAGCCATTCCACGCAGGCCTTCTCGGGGAATATCTTCACTTTCAGGCCAGAGCGCAGGGCCGCGTCGTCCATCTCGTAGGTAATCAGCGTTGCGGTGCCTCCGAAGAGCCGTGCCTTCTTTTGTGCCATGCGGATAGCGGTTGTTCTGTCGGGCGTAAGGTAAAAGCCCTTGCCGAAGTCCTTGTGGCGCAGGCCTCGGGTGAGGTCTATCGCGTTGATGTCTGCGTTGGTGCCGTGATAGAGTGTCATGCCAGTGCCCCTCCATTCTTTTGACAGACTATAAGCAGGTCGTCGACGGTCTCGTCCATCGACTGCAAGTGCTCCACGTCGTAGAACTCAATCAGAAACGCCAATCCCTTGTGTTTGTGCAGATAGCGGAACGCCGCTTGCCGAGTCATGGAGAAGCGCTGACCAAAGGCGTTGATACACGCCGTCAAGAATGGAATCTCGTACTTACTCATCTGTCGTTTGTTTAATAATAGGTGTACTCTCGGATGCAAAGATACGAAACTTTTGCTAATCTCGTATCTTTGGGGCGTTAAATCTTACGAAAGCGAGCGCGGGGAGTATCGTTTACCTTTTTTCTGTGCAGTCTTTTCCTCGTTTGGCGGACCATCAAAGGCATTTCCATGGGAGATAGTTTCGAAATGCTTAGAAACACCCCGGAATTGTAAGGAAAAAGTACCAAAATTTAACACTTCATTTTGAGGGATTTGAGAGAAAAAGGGAGCATGTAAAGGAGATGTTTTCCGCAATATAAGGACTGTTTTCTCGCAAAAACGTGGTTTTGGGAAACGAGAACGGCTTTTTCTTCACCCGAGAACGGTCTTTTCTGATGGTGAAAACGGTGTTTTTGCATTGTAAGTATAGTCTTTTTGTGGTCAAAGTATAGTCTAATTGCCTTCAAATGAGGCTTTATTTCCACTCAAATCAGACTTTATTTGCAACTTAGAAAATGTGCGTTTTCGTAACTTGTTTAATATCAATGGGTTGCAAAAATGCAAAATTCAGGGCATCTTTGCGACCCAATGATAGTTTGATTGAAAAGAAACGATTCTGGAGAGGTGGTTTGTAAAAATAAATCAAAGATTTTAACAGTTCTCCTTTGTCGTCCTCACAGATCGCACTGACTGCACAGATGATCATTTGGGTCACCCCTAAACCTTTCGTGAGGAGGGGAACATCAAGTGCCGTTTTTTTTGTATCTTTGGCTTTGCCGAAAATACTCACGTTCGGAAATAAAAACAAATGAATTTGTTTTGTATTTCGCTCACTTATCCGTATCTTTGCAGCAAATATTGGAACCATCGAAAGCAAATATGAATAATATTACAGACCCCACCCCCTGCCCCTCCCCTTGAAGGGAGGGGAGCTGCTGGCGCTGTGTTCACATTGGCTATCCGCATGGCACTCCCTACTTTAGGGAGGTTTGGGTGGGTAATCAGTCCACATGGCACTCCCCTCCTTTAGGGAGGTTTGTGTGGGTAACCACTCCGCATGGCATTCCCTCCTTTAGGGAGGTTTGTGTGGGTAACCACTCCGCATGGCATCCCCCTTCTTTAGGGAGGTTTGGGTGGGTAACCACTCCGCATGGCACCCCCTCCCTTCAAGGGGAGGGGCAGGGGTGGGGTCTGTAACTTAGTTGTATAGAAAAAAATGATGAAGAAACCTAATTTGAGAAGAATCATGATTTGCCTGTTTGTGGCACTTGTGGCAATGACAGGAAAGGCACAGATACAACCGTCAACGAATCTGTTGGGCTCGTGGACGGGTAAGTTGAATGCAGGTGTTATGTCCCTAACACTTGTGCTCCATCTGGAACAGCAGGATGACGGCAGTGTCAAGGTGATGATGGACAGTCCTGATCAGGGTGCCAAAGGAATTGCCGCCACGAAGGAATATCTTTCTGATGACTCGGTAGCCGTGAGGGTAGGGGTGATCGGTGCCACCTATCAGGCCCGTTTGAAGGACGGGAAACTGGATGGTACATTCTCACAGAGAGGGATGTCGTTCCCCCTTGTCCTGACAAGAGGTGCTGGTGCAGAGGCTAAGCGTCCGCAGATGCCCAAGCAGCCCTATCCCTACCAAACAGAAGAGGTGACATTTACTAACGAGAAAGACGGAGCCACCTTGGCTGGTACGCTCACTTATCCTGTTGGATACGATAAAGAGTCGGGGAAACGTGTTGGAAGGGATGTGAAATCCCCGACTGTTGTTTTGCTCATATCAGGTAGCGGACAACAGAACCGCGATGAAGAGTTGTTTGGTCACAAACCGTTTTTGGTGATTGCCGACTACCTTGCACGTCAGGGTGTTGCCACGTTGCGTTATGATGACCGCGCTACAGGTAAATCTACTGGGGGCGATGTGAAGAATGCCACATCCGAGGATTTTATGCGTGATGCCGAAGCTGGTATTGAGTTTCTGCGCAGTCAGAAGAAATTCAAGAAGATTGGTGTGCTGGGACATAGCGAAGGTGGCTTGATTGCCTTCATGCTCGGTGCTGGGAAAAAGACGGATTTCATTGTTTCTTTAGCGGGACCTGCAGTGAAAGGGGATACCCTGTTGGTGGCACAGGCCAACCGTATTCTGTCACTTTCTGGTCAGCCTACCATCATGACGGTTGAGAATTATCGTCAGCAGAAAGAAGTGCAGGAGATGCCTTGGTTACAATGGTTCATCAATTATGACCCGTCTGACAACATCCGCAACAGTCGGTGTCCTGTGTTTGCCCTCAATGGCGACCGCGACTGTCAGGTGCTCTCATCCCAGAACCTTCCTTCCCTCCAGCGGCTGTTGCCGAAGAACAAAAGGAATCTCATCAAGGAATATCCCGGATTGAATCACCTCTTCCAGCACAGTACCACCGGTCTTCCCACCGAGTACGGACAGATAGAGGAAACCATCTCGCCGGAGGTTTTACTGGATATTGTACAATGGATTCAACGACTATAACAAGAACAGATTATGCAGGTAGTGTATGAAGATAACCACATCATCATCGTGAATAAGGAATGCGGTGAGATCGTGCAGGGAGATAAGACGGGTGATGTCCCACTGTCGGAAACGGTGAAGGCTTATATCAAGGAGAAATATGCCAAGCCGGGCGAGGTTTTCTTAGGTGTGGTGCATCGACTGGATCGCCCTGTTAGCGGACTGGTTGTCTTTGCCCGTACCTCGAAGGCTTTGGCACGACTGAACGACATGTTCCGCAACAACGAGGTGCACAAGACCTACTGGGCACTCACCCAGGAACGTCCGAAGGAGATGGAGGGTACGCTCACCCACTGGATGGTGCGCAACGAGAAACAGAACAAGAGCTATGCCTACGACCGTGAACACCCTCATTCCAAGAAGGCAATACTTCAGTATAAGGTGATCGGGGCCTCCGACCGCTACACACTCATTGAAGTGAACCTCCTTACTGGCAGACATCATCAGATTCGCTGTCAGTTAGCCAAGATGGGCTGTCCTATCAAAGGCGATCTGAAATACGGGGCGAAGCGAAGTAACCCCGATGGTAGCATCTCCTTGTTGGCACGAAAGATAGAGTTCATTCATCCCGTCAGCAAGAAACAGATTGTCGCTGAGGCTCCGTTGCCCAACGACAATCTGTGGCAGTCATTCAATAGACAATAGACTACATTTTATTCATGCACCTTGGCGACCTTAGATGCGATAAGGGTTCTGCTTATTGTTTGAGCGAGTAGGTGATGGTGGTCACCACACGCAGCTTCTTGATGTATGGCGTGTTCTGATCACGGTCATCTATCTCGAACTGCCCTTGTCCTGCTGTCTGGATCTTACCCAGTTTCGACTTGCTTGCTTCAGCAAACTGCTCGGCAGTCTTCTGTGCATTCTTGATAGCCTCTGCCATCATTTCCGGTTTCATCTGCTGGAATGAGGCATATTCATATTGTGCATTGCTGTTTTCGATGGCTACTCCCTGTTTCAGGAGTTCAGCCTGTTTGAAAATAGCCTTGTTCACTTGTTCCACCTTATTTGTGGCAACCGTGATAGTCGTGGAGACGATATAACGGAAGTTCTTGTTGTTGTCGCCCCATTCACGTGCCTCAAGGTCACTGATGGTGGGAGGGTTCACGGTGATCTCCTTCTCATCGAGTCCATTGTTCTTCAGGAAATCCTTGATCTTGGTTGTCTGAAGATTAATACCCTCATAGAGCAAGGGCAGGTTATCGCCCGTTACCTTCGTACTGATGCTCCATGTCACCTTGTCTGCTGGCACTTCGCGCTCAGCAAGACCTTTCACTGTCACCTTGCGGTCCTTGTTGGCAAAGTTGTCGATACCTGCCTTAATGAACCATCCTAAGCAGAAGATGCCCACAGCGATGAGGGCAGCTGCCATCAAACGATTTTCTTTCATACGCATTATGTTTTAGAGTTATTCGGCTGCAAATAAACGGAATTATTCCTTTCGCCGTATAGGATTTTCCCTATTATTACGGATATTTCCCCTATTTTTGCATGAAAGTTGACTTTTTGGTTGAATTATATAAAAACTTCACCTTCGGATCAACAATTTATTTCGTTTCTCTCTCACTTAATCAGATTTTTCGTATCTTTGCAAGCGAAATAGGTGAAGAAGAGACACCGTGATGAAGAAAGCGTTGAAATGGATGGCCATAGCCGTCGCCATTCCGATCTTACTGATTGTACTATTGGCTGTGCTACTTTACTTCCCCCCTGTACAGAACTGGGCGGTGAAGCAGGTGGCTCGTGTTGCCTCAGAAAAGACGGGAATGGAGATCACGGTGGAGCATGTGAACTTAGAGTTTCCCTTGAATCTCGGGGTGGAGGGTCTGCGTGTCCTTCAGCCTAACGACTCGTTACCACAACAGAAAGACACGGTGGCCGATGTGCGTAAGCTCGTTGTTGACGTACAGCTGTGGCCGCTGCTGAAGAAACAGGTGGAGATCAATGCCTTGGATTTCACGGATGTCACCTTCAATACCACGAACTTCGTACATGAGGCACGGGTGAAAGGAAAGGTGGGCAGTCTGCACCTGGCCAGTCATGGCATCGACCTGAAAGGTGAAATCCTTCGTGTGAACGAGGCTTCGTTGGCCGATGCGAAGGTGGATGTGCAACTGAGCGACACCGTTCCCCCCGATACTTCCGAGAGTAAGAACTTCTGGAAGATTCAGGTGGATGAGCTGGCCATCGACCGCAGTGACGTGAAGGTTGTCATGCCGAACGACACGTTGCAGGTGGCAGCCCATTTAGGAAAGGTGAGGGCTGCCGATGGATTCTTCGATTTAGGTAAGGGTGACTATCGGTTGAAGCGGTTAGAATGGAACGATGGTGCCCTGGCCTATGATGACCGTTTCGCCCCTTCGGTGAAGGGTCTCGACTATAATCACATTCATCTTTCGGATGTCAACCTCGCCGTTGACTCCCTTTCATTCTGTTCGCCGAAACTGGACCTCAACCTACGCTCTTGTTCGCTGAAGGAGAAGAGCGGTCTGGAGATCAAGGAACTGAGTGGCCCGTTTGCCCTCGATTCCACGAAGATCTATCTACCTGAACTGAAACTGCGGACATCAGAATCCAGTCTGGATGCTCACTTCGTGATGGATCAGAATGCTTTTGCCGACAGTGTGCCGGGGAAGGTGCACCTCACCGCCGACGGCTCTTTCGGGAAACAAGATATCATGCGCTTCCTGGGAGGCATGCCCACCCAGTTTATCCGACAATGGCCGAACCAACCCCTGACAGTGAAAACGGTGCTCTCGGGGAATATGGAACGCATTGAGTTCACGGGGCTTAATGCCAAACTGCCCTCTGCCTTTAACATCAATGCCAAGGGCTATGTGATGAACCCCACGGACATAGACCGTCTGAAGGCGGATGTCACCTTGGATGCAAAGACCCAAAACATCAATTTCCTCACCGCCTTGGTGCCACCGAAGACCCTCGACGGCATACGCATCCCCCAGGGCATCGGCGTGAAAGGGCACTTGAAAGCCGATGGCAGTCACTACCAAGCAGATCTCCTCGCTACGGAAGGGAAGGGGAGGGTGAAGGCCAAAGCCGATATCGACACCAAGGTGATGCGCTATCAAGCTGACATCAAAGCCTCCAACCTCCAACTGAAACATTTCCTGCCTGCCTCTGATATGGGCACTTTCTCGGGTGATGTCACCCTGAACGGCACAGGCACCGATGTGTTCTCACCGAAGACATCCTTGCAGGCCACGGCGAAGATCAGACAGTTCCAATACGGACAGTACAATCTCGATGGGATGGATGCTCAGGCACTGGTGCGCAATGGGAAGGTGCATGCCGATATTGATGCGAGGAATCCGTTGCTGAAAGGACTGATCACACTCGATGCACTCACCAATACGAAAAATATCAGGGCTACAGTCTCCACCGATCTCATACATGCCGACCTCTACCATCTGCGTATCGCTGATGAACCTCTGACGGTGGCATTGTGCGGACACTTCGATATCGCCACGGATATGAACGACTTCTATCAGGTGCAGGGATTGGCATCGGATATCACCGTGACCGATAGTAAGCAGACCTACCGTCCGGATGATGTGGTGCTTGATGTACTGACACGGCGCGATACAACCCATGCCGTGGTGGATTGCGCTGACTTCCACTTGGATATGGATGCCAGCGGCGGCTATAAGCAACTGATGAAGGTGGGGGAGAATCTCTCTGCTGAAGTGACCAAGCAGCTCAAGGAGAAACATATCGATCAGCTCTCACTGCGACAACGGTTCCCTACAGCACGAATCAAGCTGCAGACAGGGAAGGACAATTTCTTCGTGCGACTGCTGGAACGTGAAGGCTATACCTTTGCCAAGGCTGATATTGACATGACGGCCTCACCGTCAGACGGACTGAACGGCAGAATGCACATCCTCTCCATGATGGCCGACAGTATGCAACTTGACACGGTGAGACTGAACTTCGTCTCCGACAGTACCAATATCACGTTCAACGGACAGGTGAGGAACAACAAAAAGAATCCGCAGTTCGTGTTTAATACCCTCTTCGACGGCTACTTGTTGGAGCGGGGAGCAGGTGTGAATCTACGTTACTACGATTCGAACGACAAGTTAGGGGTGCGCTTAGGAGCTGAGGCTGCCCTGGAGGAGCACGGCATCCGTCTGCACATGCTCTCGAAAGATGCTGTCATAGCCTACCGACCTGCCCGTATCAACGACGATAACTTCGTATATCTGGCTGATAACCGGAGGGTGTCGGCGAATCTGGCGATCCTTGCTGATGACGGAACGGGATTGAAAGTCTATTCGAACGATGAGAACGAAGAGGCATTACAAGACCTCACCCTCTCGCTGAACAAGTTGAACCTGGAGGAGGTGGTGTCGGTGATTCCCTATATGCCTGATATCAAAGGACTGCTGAACGGTGACTTCCACTTTGTGCAGACAGAGGAACATCTCACTGTCTCTTCATCGATGGAAGCCAGAGGACTGGTCTATGAGGGCAGCAGTATGGGTAACCTCGGTACGGAGTTTGTCTATATGCCTACCGATGAGGGGGGACACTTCGTGGATGGAACGCTGTCGGTGGAAGGAGAAGAGGTGGGACTGATCTCGGGAACCTATCAGCCGAAAGGAAACGAGAACCTCGACATGACGGTGAACCTGATACGTCTGCCTATATCACTCGTCAACGGCTTCATCCCAGATCAGCTGTTCGGATTCAAGGGATTTGGTGAAGGAGAGCTGACGGTGAAGGGATCGTTAGACAAGCCCCAGGTGAACGGTGAGGTGTTCCTCGATTCTTGTCATCTGGTGAGTGTGCCCTACGGCATGGACTTGCGCTTCAGCAATGACCCCGTCCGCATTGTGGGTAGTCATCTGCTCTTGGAGAACTTCGAGATGTATGCCCATAACGAGAACCCGCTGAACATTGCGGGGAACATCGATTTCTCAAACCTTGACCGTATCACCATGAACATGAGGATGCGGGCTGATAACTACGAGATTATCAATGCCAAGGAGAATGCGAAGAGCGTGGCCTTCGGAAAAGCCTTCGTGAACTTCTTTGGAACAATGAACGGACCGCTTGACAACCTCAATATGCGCGGAAAGTTGGATGTGCTGGGTACCACCGACCTGAGTTACGTACTGCGTGACTCTCCATTGACTACGGACAATCAGTTGGATGAGCTGGTGAAGTTCACCGACTTCAATGATACCACTGAGGCCGTGGTGAAACGTCCTCCGCTGAACGGCTTCCGCATGGACCTCACCATGGAGGTGGCCAAGGGGGCTCATATCATGGCTTACCTGAATGCCGACAAGTCGAACTATATCGACCTGATGGGAGGCGGAACACTCCGCATGCAATATAATACGGTGGATAACCTCCGACTGACAGGTCGCTATACCCTTGACAACGGGGAGATGAAATACTCACTGCCCATCATTCCGCTGAAGACATTTACCATACGCGACGGCAGCTATATTGAGTTCACGGGTGATCCCATGAACCCGACACTGAACATTACGGCTACAGAGAATACCAAGGCCACCGTGACAGGATCGAACGGAGTGGGGCGTGGCGTGAATTTCGATTGCGGCGTGATTATCACCAAGACCTTGAATGACATGGGACTGGAGTTTACACTTGATGCACCCGAAGATATGGCCCTGCACAACGAGCTCCAGCAGATGGGACTGGAACAGCGGGGTAAGTTAGCGGTGACCATGCTCACCACAGGAATGTATCTGGCCGACGGAAATACCAGTGGCTTCTCGATGAACAGTGCACTGAGCAGCTTCCTCGAAAACGAAATCAACAACATCACAGGTAATGCACTGCGTACTCTCGACCTCTCCATCGGTCTTGACAATGCCACCGATGCCTCGGGTGCCATGCACACCGACTATTCCTTTAAGTTCGCCAAACGCTTCTGGAACAACCGCGTGAAGATCTCGGTGGGAGGAAAGGTGTCAACGGGCGCACAGACCTATGGCAATGAGTCGTTCTTTGATAATGTCACCTTGGAGTACCGTCTCGATGATACGGCAAACAAATACGTGAAGCTGTTCTTCGACAACAATAGCTACGACTGGTTGGAAGGCTACACTCAGCAGTATGGCGGTGGCTTTGTCTGGAGACGCACCTTGCAGCACTTCAAGGACATCTTCCGTCTGAAGAGCGACCGGCGTACAGTTCCCAATGATAGTGTGATGCGGATGGGCGCATTCCGTGACTCCGTCGTGAACGTGAGCCGCCCCTAATGTTTTGGAGAATATGATGAAAAGAAAGGAAATGACAGATAGCATACTGATGATAGGAAGGGTGATGACGGTGGCCGTTGCCATTCTCCTGTTCACGGCTTGCTCTACCACCAAGAATATCCCCGATGATGATCAGTTGTTTGTAGGCCTGACAAAGATCGACTATCAGAACTACGAACATAACCAGAACTTCATCGATACCCAGGAGGAGATTGAGGCGGCTCTGGCCACGGCTCCCAACGGAGCATTGTTCGGCAGTAGCTACTACCGCACTCCCTTCCCTTACGGCTTGTGGATATGGAATGCCTTTTCGGGAAAGGATAGCGGCTTCGCACGGTGGATGACGGAGTCGTTCGGGAAGAAACCGGTGCTGATGAGCTGGGTGAACCCTGCACTACGTGCCTCCGTGGCACAGTCGGTGTTAAGGAAATACGGCTATTTCCGTGGAACTGTTGACTACGACACCGTGCCCCAGCGGAACCCGAAGAAGAGTAAGATCGGTTATACGGTGAAGATGAACCATTTGTTCACCATCGACAGTATCGAATATGTGAATTTCCCCATGGGCACCGACAGTATGCTGGAGGCTACCCGCCACGAGGCGCAGATCCATAGCGGTGATGCCTTTACCGTTCCCGCTTTGGATGCCGAACGTACCCGACTCACCAATCTCTTCCGAAACAACGGCTACTATTTCTTCCAGAACGGCTATGCTTCATATCTGGCAGATACCTTAGCTGTGCCGGGAAAGGTACAGCTGCGCCTGCAGACTGCCGATGGATTGCCTGATGAAGCTACCCGACAGTGGTATATCGGTGATGTGTCCATCGACCTACGGAAACAGTTCATGGAGGAACTGACCGACTCCATAAGCCGACGCCGGCATTTCAAAGTACGCTTCAGGGGACGAAGGCCGCCGGTACGACTCAGTGTCATCATGAATAATATGAAACTGCGGCATGGACAGCTCTATAGCTACGATAACTATCTCGAATCGATGGCAAAGGTGAACAGCACGGGTGTTTTTGGTATGGTGGACTTCACGTTCACTCCTCGTGATACACTCTCTTCTCTCAACTCCCACCATCAGGACACCCTCGACCTGACGCTTAACTGTGTGCTCGATAAACCCTACGACTCCTATATCGAGACGAATCTCAAAAACAAGACATCGGGCAGGATCGGTCCGGAGTTGGTATTAGGCTTTACCAAAAGAAATGCTTTCCGTGGTGGTGAGCTGCTTGATATCAATCTGCACGGCTCATACGAGTGGCAGCGGGCACAGGGCACGAATGGCAGTAAGCGTCTGAACTCCTACGAGTATGGTATCGATGCCTCGTTAGAGTTTCCTCGTATCGTTCTCCCTTGGCGCGAATGGATCCGACAGCGGACGGCAAGACGAATGCAACGGGCGGCGAACGATTCCACCATGCAACGACCACGACAGAACCGGCGTCGCCGTGAACGATACTACAGTACTCCTTCTACCATCGCCAAACTGTCGAGAAACACCTTGAACCGTCCTGACTACTTCAAGATGGTGAACTTCTCCGGCGAATGGACCTATCGGTGGCAGAAAACACAGAACAGCCGCCATGAACTGAGTCCGCTCACCATCGTCTATCAGCATCTGGTCCATACCACCCATAGCTTCGACAGTATCGTCGTCAGCAACCCTTATCTGATGGCAACAATGAATGACGTGTTCATTCCGAAGATGCGCTATACCTATACTTATACCAGTCCGGCATCCTACAGAAACCCCATTACCTGGGAAACCACGGTGTCGGAGGCAGGTAATCTCACGTCGCTGGCCTATATGGCTGGAGGAAAGAAATGGAACGAGGAGGACAAGGAGATGTTCAAGAATCCCTATTCACAGTTTGTGAAAGTGGAGACTGATTTTACCAAACGCTGGCGACTGAGCAACACGTCCCAGTTGGTGGCTCATCTTAATGCAGGGGTGATCTACAGTTATGGTAACAGCAGTGTGACACCTTTCAGTGAGACGTTCTATGTGGGTGGCGCCAACAGTATCCGTGCCTTCACCGTGCGCAGCATCGGTCCGGGAGGCTTCCAACCAATCGATGAACCTGGCTTCTCCTATCTGTTACAGAACGGCGATGTCAAACTGTTAGGGAATCTGGAGTACCGAACCCGACTGTTCGGCGGACTCTATGGTGCCATTTTCCTCGATGGAGGGAATGTGTGGGAACTCAAGAACTACTACGACGGTGATGATGACAGTGAGTCCATGAAGACACAGTTTAAACTGAACAGGTTCTACCGACAGATGGCACTGGGCACGGGAGTCGGATTGCGTTACGACCTTGACTTTCTTGTGATTCGCCTCGACTGGGGTGTCGGTCTGCATGTGCCCTACGACACGGGGAAAGGTGGTTTCTACAATATCCGCCGCTTTGGTGACGGACAGGCTCTGCACCTCGCCGTGGGCTACCCGTTCTGATGATTTGCCGTCAGAAAAAGAGACAATCTCTTTCCTGTTTGCGAAAAATGATTTACCTTTGCATCTTGATTACAATTAAACATTAAAGAATAAAATATGAAACCAACGTTGTTTTTGCTTGCTGCAGGTATGGGCAGCCGCTATGGCGGTCTGAAGCAGCTCGATGGTCTGGGACCTAATGGGGAGACTATCATGGACTATAGTATCTACGATGCCATTGAGGCAGGATTCGGTAAGGTGGTGTGGGTGATCCGCAAGGATTTCGAGGAGCAGTTCCGCACGCAGATCCTGTCGAAGTATGAGGACAAAATTCCCTGCGAACTTTGTTTCCAAGGACTGGATGCGCTGCCCGAAGGCTTCACTGTTCCTGAAGGACGAGTGAAACCGTGGGGTACCAACCATGCCGTACTGATGGGAAAGGATGTGATCAAGGAACCTTTCTGTGTCATCAACTGCGATGATTTCTACAACCGCGATGCCTTTAAGGTGATCGGCAAATTCCTCGCCGACCTCCCCGAGGGCGCAAAGAACGAGTATGCCATGGTGGGTTTCCGTGTGGGTAATACGTTGAGCGAGAATGGTACTGTGGCCCGTGGTATCTGCTCGAAGGATGAGAATGAACACCTGACAACCGTGGTGGAGCGTACCGAGATTGTGCGGTGTGCCGAGGATGGAAGCAATGCTGGTGCTGCCACGGAGCCGATCCGCTACAAGGATGAAAACGGTAAGTGGGTGGTAGTAGATGATAACACCCCGGTGTCTATGAACATGTGGGGATTCACCCCCGACTACTTCGAGCACAGTGAGGCTTATTTCAAGGAGTTCCTCTCTGATCCCAAGAACATGGAGAATCTGAAGGCAGAGTTCTTCATCCCCTTGATGGTGAACAAGCTGATCAACGAAAAGACCGCTACGGTGAAGGTGCTCGATACCACCAGTAAGTGGTTTGGTGTGACCTACGCCGCCGATCGTGAGGGTACCGTGGCCCGTATCCAACAACTGGTGGATGAAGGTGTGTATCCAGAGAAACTCTTTTAATCTTAACCAATAATTGACAATTGAGCATTGGAAATAGAGATTCTATCTGAGGAGCAATGTCTGCAGCTGCGCCAACTCATCGAAGGGGCGCAGCGCATCATTGTATGTTGCCATCAGAATCCCGACGGCGATGCCATCGGTGCCTGCCTGGGCTGGGGCGAATATCTCCGCCAGCAGGGAAAGGAACCGATGATCACTGTGCCCGACCTGTTCCCCGACTTCCTGAAGTGGATGCCGGGAACAGAAAAGATCGTGCGCTACGACAAGCATACAGAACAGGTGACAGAGGCATTTGCCCATGCAGACCTGGTGTTCTGCCTCGACTTCAATCGTCCGGAACGGATGGAACGGATGGGGGAGGTGATGGCTGCTTCTGCTGCCTCAAAGGTGATGATCGACCATCATCCCGATCCTACCATCAATACCGTGATCAGCATTTCCCATCCAGAGATGAGCAGCACCTGCGAATTAGTGTTTCGTGTCATCTGGCAGTTGGGTGGCTTCGAGATGATGACGAAGAAGACGGCTGTGCCCCTCTATTGTGGTATGATGACGGATACAGGTGGCTTTACCTATAACTCCACGCGCCCAGAAATCTATTTCATCATCAGTCAGTTGCTGACAAAAGGTATCGACAAGGACAAGATCTACCGGAATGTGTATAACAACTACAGTGAATGGCGCCTCCGTCTCATCGGCTTCGTACTCTTCCGGAAACTGGTTGTGGTTCCTGAAAAACATGTTTCCTATTTCTGTCTTACCCGTCGCGATCTCCGCAGGTTCCATTATACCAAGGGAGATGCCGAGGGATTGGTCAACATGCCTCTGCAGATCAAAGGGATGAAACTGAGCATCTCGCTCCGTGAGGACACAGAGCGCAATAACCTGATATGGGTGAGCCTGCGCAGTGTCGATGACTTCTCATGTACGCAGGTGGCAGAACGCTGGTTCAACGGGGGCGGTCACCTGAATGCCTCGGGCGGACGGTTGAACTGTTCCATGGAGGAAGCAGAGATCATTGTACAGCAAGCCATACGCGAAATGTAGAAGAGTGATGTATTAAGTAATCATAATTTCTCACCCCTCCTTTCTCCTTTCTCATTTATTTTCGTACCTTTGCACTCGAAATGCGACAAACTGATAATTTAGCAAGCATGAAGAGAATTTTTATCGCATGTCTGACTTTGACAGCCATCATGTTCGTGAGCAGTTGTAACGACTATGAGACGTATGCCGAGCAGACAGAGAAGGAACGTAATGCGATCCGCGAGTTTATTGCGGATCGGAACATCAATGTGATCACAGAAGCCACTTTCAAGGAACAAGGCAATACGACGGATGTCAGTAAGAATGAATTCGTGCTTTTCGACAATACTGGTGTCTATATGCAGATTGTGCGGAAAGGCTGTGGCAGTCCTATTGCCGCAGGTGAGACCACTGGTGTGCTGTGCCGGTTCAACGAATACAACATTCTCACCGACTCACTGATCCTGTCGAACAACGTGATGTCACTGTCTTACCTGGTTGATAAGATGAATGTCACACGTACCAGCGATTCCTTCACGGCCTCCTTCGTTTCCGGTGTGATGTACCAGCAGTATAGTAACGCCTCCGTTCCCGCCGGATGGCTGGTGCCGCTGTTGTATATCAATGTGGGCCGTTGGGAGAAAGAAGGCGACGAGATCGCAAAGGTGAATATCATCGTGCCTCACTCACAAGGACATCAGTCATCGATGACGGGTGTCTATCCTTGTTATTATGAATTAACTTACGAAAAAGGAAGATAAATTATGACACTGATTAAGTCAATTTCGGGTATCCGTGGCACCATCGGCGGTGCAACGGGCGACACATTGAACCCGTTGGATATCGTGAAGTTCACAACAGCTTATGCTACCCTGATGAAAAGAAGACAAGGAGCATCCCCCGCTTCCCGGAAGATCGTTGTGGGACGCGATGGCCGTATTTCGGGTCCGATGGTTCGTCAGGTGGTCTGTGGAACCCTGATGGGTATGGGCTATGATGTCATCGACATCGGCCTGGCCACTACTCCCACCACCGAGCTCGCCGTGAGGATGAGCGGTGCTGCCGGGGGTATCATCATCACTGCCAGTCATAACCCCCGTCAGTGGAATGCCCTGAAACTGTTGAACAATGAGGGCGAGTTCCTGAACAAAGAGGAAGGAAATGAGGTGCTGGCTATTGCCGAAGCCGAAGACTTCGACTATGCCGATGTGGATCATCTCGGACAGTATATCGAGGATCATAGCTTCAACCAGCGACATATCGACAGCGTGCTCAATCTGAAGTTAGTGGATACCGAGGCGATTAAAAAGGCTCATTTCCGTGTCTGTGCCGATACCATCAATAGTGTGGGAGGTGTCATCCTGCCTGATCTGTTCAAGGCTTTAGGTGTAGATTACGAGATTCTGAACGGAGAACCTAATGGTGACTTTGCCCATAACCCCGAGCCGTTGGAGAAGAACCTGGCGGGCATCATGGAGAAGATGCGCGGCGGCGGTTTCGATCTGGGCATCGTGGTGGATCCCGATGTGGACCGTCTGGCCTTTATCTGTGAAGACGGTAAGATGTTCGGTGAGGAATATACGCTCGTCAGTGTTGCCGATTATGTCCTTTCCAACACTCATTTCTCCACTGCTAACACTCAACTCTCCACCGTTTCCAACCTCTCTTCAACGCGTGCCCTTCGTGATGTCACGGAGAAATATGGGGGCACTTACACTGCCGCAGCTGTCGGTGAGGTGAATGTCACCACGAAGATGAAGGAGGTAGGTGCCGTCATTGGCGGTGAAGGCAATGGTGGCGTGATCTATCCCGAGAGCCATTATGGCCGGGACGCCCTCGTGGGTATTGCCCTCTTCCTGTCGTCTCTGGCACAGAAAGGCTGTAAGGTATCAGAGTTGCGCGCTACCTTCCCCAATTATTTCATTGCCAAGAACCGTATCGACCTCACACCAACAACTGATGTGGATGCTATCTTGGTGAAGGTGAAGGAGATGTATGCCGGACAAGAAGGTGTTGCCGTGAATGATATCGATGGCGTGAAGATCGATTTCCCCGAGCAGTGGGTACATCTTCGTAAGAGTAACACCGAACCCATCATCCGCGTCTATAGCGAGGCGAGCACCATGGAGGCTGCCGATGCCTTAGGCAAGAAGATCATGCAGGTCGTGTATGACATGCAGTAAATAATACTCCGTGTTCGAGGAGAAAATAACGAAATGCGAGGTGATCCGTCAGGAGTATCCTCGCATTTCTTCTTTTTCTGAATAATCTTAACGTTTTTAGATTTCGCCGCACGCGACTATTCTTATTCGGTAATTGTTAATTTTCTGAATAATCTTAACGAATTAACTTCGTTTAACGCGAAATACGGGCACGGAGAGAACCAACTGCCCTCTCGGTCGAAATTGAGCGATTCTGACGGGGTTTAGTAAGGTGCTGATAATGAACGCATTAGTAGAATCCGGCATTTTCGACTTGCAAAAACTATGTTTTTAGAGTCCAAAAACATAGTATTTTTGGGTCAAAAACATAGTTTTAAGTGGTCAGAAACACCGTTTTGTGAAGTAAAAGAACTAAATGACTCTTCTGGGTTCTGCCCGTAAGGGCACCCCGCAAACTTTCAAAAGTAAGAATTATGCTTTTTCGGAGAAACGTCATCTAAGGGTTGTTCGGATCGGTGTTTTCACTCGTTCCATCGGCATCTACAAGTGGATGGTGACGGCGGAACGAGTTGTAGATGACGGCGGAACAGGTGTAAGTAAAGTCTGGAACGACCCTAAACAGACTCTACGTAAACATTACGTAGGCTCTGCTTGGGATCAAATCAGACTTTAATTGCATTTCAATAAGACTTTACTTTGAACCCAAACAGACTTTACTTGCACATAAAGGCACTTGTGGGCACTTCCGTACCTTCCTATTGACACCTATCTTTCAATTAGCATTCTTTTATAATCCTTAAATAATTGCGAATTATCCTGACAATATTCTTACACAGAGTCAATAGAATTAACAGAGTTTTCACACAGATATTATGATTATTGTCACACAGAAATCACTGAAATCACTCTAAGTTTGCAGCGTCTAAGAAAAAAAGACAGGATTTTTTGCTTAGTAAGGTTCGATTCCCTACCTTTGTTGTAAGAAGGAGGAACCGGCCTGCTGGAGAGGGAAACTTTGGAAATCACGGGG
>Ga0256404_1004788_pt1 | contig 24914 bp, 25 predicted proteins | sample RumenRJG_01DNA_FD_185990 | JGI IMG/M metagenome (GOLD analysis project Ga0256404, IMG submission 185990) | Bovine rumen microbial communities from Lethbridge, Alberta, Canada - RJG_01 | ecosystem: Host-associated > Mammals > Digestive system > Stomach > Rumen | place: Canada: Alberta | collected... | reverse complement strand
CTCTGTTGCATATCCAATTGTAAATCTTTAAACTCTTCTTTTGTCATGATACAATAACAGTTGTAGTTGTGTGCACTATTGCGACTGCAAAGGTACAACGAAACTACAACTGTTACAACGTGTATTTCAACGAATGCTTACAAACAAAACGCACGAAAAATAACAAATATGTGGCGAAAAAAACAAACGCCCCGGAAAAGAATATGACTTTTCCGAGGCGTTTGGGCCTGCTGCTGCCACGTACCTGACCCCTGGCAGGGCGAATCAACTTATCCATTAACGGCTTTTAAGAATTGTTTTCTTTCATGTCTTGTAAGAAACTTAAAATCTGTATGTGGATAGAAGCGGAAATGAGATCTGTCTATCAAATAATCATGATTTAGGTTTTCGAATATTTGATATTCATCTAAAATCTCTTTAAAATGCAACCCTTCATTTTGGTCTCTCGCATACTTTGATAATGCATTGTAGAATAGCAATGCAAGTTCTTCATCAGACAACTTAGCACATAGTAAGTCCGTGTATTTTCTACTTATAGCATAGTTATTCCAATAATTTACCGAAAACTTAATGGTGTTATAAATGAATCTGAAATAGAAACCGATATAACCATTCTCGGCAATAAAGTCTTCGTAACATTTTGCCGCAACACCTTGAGTGGCCTCAACCTGTGATAGCACATCATCAGGCTGTATTATCAACTCATTTTTCTTCATTCTCGCAGTTTTAATGAAAAGCTGATACCACTCTGATATCGTCCCAACTTGATTTTTCTCTTTCAATATTTGAACAGCGTCCTTCCTAACTTGTTCCAATGACAATAGAAGATTGAAATAAGTCGTTTCAAATGATGCTTGGTTCTGCAATTCATTCTGTCTCTCAAACTGTCTATATTGTGTCGAAAAGGTCTTCCACATTAAGAGGAAAGAAATAAATGAAAGAAACACCCCTATAGTTCCAGAAAGGAAGTCGCCGATATTACCCATGAAATCCTTTGAAAAAGCGCAATCATCCCAGCTTACCTTAGAGAAAAGGGTAATCAATATAACAATAAAACAAATCATTGTCACGAGAAATGACAACAAGATGAATAAATGGAAAAACTTTTTTTTCATTTTATTGGTTATTTTTCCACTGTTGTATGATATCACTGATAATAATATTTGCCTGTTGATCAACAGAAGCAAAAGTAGGATAATGATTTTTATCCAATGTAACCTCATTGGTAATATCAAGATAGGTTCCCAATTTTCCAACATCTTGCATTGATATTGTACGTGAAGCACCTCCTATCTCAACTTCAAACTTTACATTTTGATACTCCACATCAGAAAGCGAGCAGATGTTTGTTCTTTTCTTATTCTTCAATTGCTCAAATCTTACTCTCATATCATTAAACCATGACAAGATATTAATACTCCCGTTTCTAGGTGCATTCAAAGTCAACTGCATATTATTAACTTCGCTGTCATCAATGTTCCCGTCAGAGAGCTTTGATGGAGTTATATCTGAAAGTTTGACATAATTGAAAATAACCTTTTTGGCACCACCAATTGCATTCATGTGTTTTTTCAATACCGACTCTAAAGCCAGTGGTTCAAGCGACACAACATAATCTTTTACGTTGGCACCAATTTTAGCAGACACAGTCTCGATCAGTTTTTTCTCGAAGACAGTCATGATACCTAAATTACTGATTCTTTCCAAGATTAGGACAGCCCTCTTTGCGCCATGAGGTACATATAGCATGAAATAGAAGGGGCGTAACAATGCATCTTTTTCCTTCTTTTCTTTAGTCTCTCCAGTTTCCACATTAACGATATTCTCTTCCGTCCCATACTCACCAGACTCAATAAGTCCAGTAAGATATGGTCTACGATCCTTTAATATATCTCCATTATCATCTTTCATAATTCTAAAGAATCGTTTTTCTGTAGTGTCGTTCTTTTGAGACAGATTTGCTTTTTCCTGTTCTATTTCTTTCTTATATTTAATAGAACAAAGCATATCATAAGCTATGTCGTACAAACTTTTTCCATTATCGAAGTCCGTTAATACTAACCTATCATTCCGATTACCCAATCTGTGAATAGTGACTGAATAAAGAGCTAAACTATATGTCTGAGCCATAATAAAATTTTTAGTTATTGTATATCAATTATTCCTCGCCTTTGCTTTTGTAAAGCAGCCCCCACTTGAGGTATTGTATGAGAGTAATCCAAGTGGCGGCCTGCAACATAACGATTTATTTATCTTGATATCTCACGATATCCTTAACTATCATATATTCATTCCGAGGACTTTCTCAACAATGGGGGCCATATCGTAGTATTTGTATTCAGCCAAGCGCCCGCCGAAGATTACGTTCTGCTCTTGGGCTGCCAACTGGCGGTACTCATCTGCCAACTTGTTGTTCTGCTCATCGTTTACGGGATAATACGGCTCCATGCCCTCCTTGTACTCTGTGCTATATTCCTCGCTAACCACTGTCTTGGGACAATCGTATACCTCCTGGCCGAACATCTCAAAATGCTTGTGCTCTATTACACGTGTGTAAGGTTCATCATGCGAGGTGTAATTAACCACTGCATTTCCTTGATAATTTGGCATTTCTTCAACGCGAGTCTTGAAACTAACAGTACGCCAATTAAGTTTGCCTAACTTATAGCCAAAGTATTCGTCTAACTGTCCGCAGTACACCAGTTTGTCAGCAAACTTCTGCCAGTCATTATATTCCGAGTTAAAGAAGTCAACATCCACCTTGCAGTCTACTCCTTCCAACAGTCCCTCTATTAGCTTGTTATAACCACCGATAGGTATACCCTGATAACGATCATTAAAGTAGTTATTATCAAATACCAAGCGAACAGGCAGGCGCTTGATGATAAAGGCTGGCAATTCAGTACACTTGCGTCCCCATTGCTTTTCGGTATATTCCTTAATAAGACGTTTAAATATATCCTTACCAACCAAAGTTAATGCTTGTTCCTCCAAGTTCTGTGGTTCAAACCCAGCAAGAGCTTTTACAGCCTCCGCCTTTTGCTCATCTATCCTTGCTTGGGCTTCAGCAGGTGTATGCACATCAGGCCACATCTTGTTAAAAGTATTCATATTAAAGGGCAGATTATACAATTCGCCCTTATAGTTTGCTATTGGCGAGTTAGTATAGCGATTAAATTCCACGATACCATTCACAAATTCCCACACCTGTTTACTGTTGGTATGAAAGATGTGTGCGCCATACTTATGCACATTGATACCCTCGATGTTCTCACAATAGATGTTGCCACCCAGATGAGGGCGCTTATCAATCACCAAACATTTTTTGCCTGCCTGCTTAGCACGGTAGGCAAACGTAGCGCCAAACAATCCGGCACCAACTATTAAATAATCGTATTTCATTTTTTCAGTATTATTCCGTCGATCTTAATCCCAACAATATTGCTATTTTTTTAACTTTACTATCATTTTTCCAATCAGCAAGGCAACCACGTACCTGTACTTCTGCGCTGTCGTTACAGCTGCTCTGACATTCTTAATTTCATCACAATTAAAGGTAATCGCTTGGCAATCTCGCTATTTTTACTTAATTTTGCACCGAGATATCAAATATACATCAATATGAAACAGTTGCTTCGCCTGCCAAGTCTGCATCTTCTGATGCTCATCGTTTTGCTTTTCGTTTCTGCATCTAACAGTTATGCCCAAATTAACATGAAGAAGGTTGTACTGTGCCGTAATATTACAACCGCCAACATAAAAGGTAAACCGCAGAAGAATATAAATCTACTTACCCAATCAATGATTTCCGAACCAAATACAAAATACGTTATTTCGTCCGACTATTCCCTGGGCGGTACAAAGATTACTATTCCCGCCAATTGTATTCTGGAATTCGATGCCGGTAGCATCTGCGATGGAACTCTCATTGGGCAGCAAACAAGTATCGTTGCTCCTCCAAAATGTATCTTTGGTTCCGACATCACTATACAAGGCACTTTCAATGCCCCGGACTATCTCTGTGAATGGTTCAATGGCGATGTGGAGCGTTGCATCAACTCCTTTGGAAATATCTCCTTCATACAGGAAACAGTCATCAGTAAACCCGTTCACATTCGTAAGTGGGCAACCATTCATCTCAAAGCAGCTCACTCAATTAAGGTCTCCGACGATTTCGTTGGCGAATATCTTTTTAATGCATTTCTTGACGTGGAAGATTCAAGTAAGAACAGATACTATTTCAATCCGAACCTTGAATTTACAGGGAACGGACTCATCGACCTTAACAACAAGACTTGCCTCTTAAAGGCTTTGCCAGTAAAAGCTGGTGTTAGCGGTATGCTAAAGTTTAACGACGTTACATGCATCAAAGCGGCAAAATCTCTCAATAACAGTAAGAAGGTTGCTATCGTTTGGACCAATTTTATCACCAATTGCATCACCTCTCAGTTTAGTGTAGAGCGATTTCGTAAAGCTGCCCAGGACCCAGATTATGGCTTCAACCTACTAGGTTCCGATAATCGGTTTGCGCAAACCTATGTGGTTTTATCTACCATTGGTTTCTACAACTGTGGCGGTTCTTCTGTTTTCGATCAGGTTCATGTTTGGGGGGCTCCCAAGATTTGTTTTTATATCACTGGTAACTGCTCTTTCTCCAATTGTTATTCCGACTGGGGGCGTGTGGCCTACTACTACGATGGCAACAACCAAGTATCTATCTCAAACCACTTTTTTATAGGTCCGTCAAAGACAGATGAGCGCTATAAGAATTACATCTGCTATGCCATCAAGACCCGGAAGAAATCTACCACACTCAGAGGGGAAATCACTTTCGCTCAATCCTCCTACAGTAAGCACAATCTCCTTGGCTTTGGTGAACCTGAAGGTGAGACGACTCCTTATATAACATCCTCACTCCGATGGTCTGCCGTTCCCAGCGAATGGTATAACATGGCGAACGATAGCACTCCAGCTAATTTCTTCCTGCTGCAACAACCAAACACCTTCCGTGTCGAGGTCAAGCCCGGTCAGCTGTGCCTCTTAGTCAGTCCCTTTGGCCCATATAACCGAGGCGTACATTGCAGTCTTTTTAACACGGAGACAGGCGCTGAATATTTTCAGGAAATGCTCTTAACCGACAAGTTCGTCCATATAAAAGGTGCTATTCCTCATCTATCGTTTTATGATATAGACAACAAACTGTATGTCAAGAACGACGGTTCTCGACCCGCTTGGTTCTATTTTGACACATCCAACCTCTATCCCATGGCTGGGCTTCTGATTGCCGATGATCTTTGGAATACCGGTTCTTATCCATCAGATTTAAAATTCAATACTCCTCTGCCCATCACCAACGGTATTATTCCAGGTGTAAGGTAAAGACTACCCCCTAGCTTATTATCTGACTCAAAGCCTCCAACAAGCCACCCTCCTTGTTGGTATCTATTAGGACAGAGTCCATACATCCGGCGTTCCGTCCTGCCTCGATATCAGTATCATTGTCGCCTATCATATACGACTGCGACATGTCGATATTGTAGTCCTTGGCAGCTTGCAGAAGCAATCCTGGTTTGGGCTTTCTGCAATCACAATCGAATTTATATTCAGGTCGTTCTCCTTCAAAGCCTTTATCTGGATGATGGGGGCAGATATAAATGCCATCAATATATGCACCATCTTTTCCAAGAAGAGTTTCCATTTTTTTGTGTATCTCATGGAGTTCTTTCCATGATACTTCACCACGCGCAATTACTGGTTGATTGGTAACGACAATAGCCAGATAACCACTTTGATTAATCTTCTTTATTGCCTCAGAAACACCATCAAACAATTCAAAGTCATCAATATTGCGCAGAAATCCTACATATTTGTTTATTGTTCCATCACGATCCAAGAAGATGGCTTTTTGCTTGTTATGAAGATTCTTTGCCTGAACAACTCCGTTCTTATAATCCGCCTCAACCTGATGGAAACGTTCTGGCGTTCCCATGTCCTTTACATATTCTGGGCTATCATAACAGAACATCATCCCTGTTCCGCACAATGGTTTAAGAATCTGGCGGTCTAGATCCACCTTGCCCTTTGGATAACCTGTCGTTTGGTCTATCTCCAGATTCATTAGACTCTCTTCAAGAATTTTGGGGTCAATTACGTGCAGTCCAGCGTTTACTCGATTTTTATACCACTGAGGTCGTTCATCTTCCTTGCTGAGCCACTTTTCTACATTTCCGCCCTTACCAGCAATAATAAGACCGCTATCATATGGATGAGAATTTGGATGTGTAAATAGCGTAACCAAGCCTCCGTGTTGCTTATGAAAATCAAGCATACGGTTAAAATCCACATCAAAGGCAGCATCGGCATTAAGAAGAAAGAATGGCTCGTTTCCGATTTTGTCTCTTAATCGGAATAAAGCACCAGCATTGCCCAATGGTGTTTCCTCTACATAGTAGTCAATGTTTACACCAAATTTGCTGCCATCCTCAAAATAAGTCATTATCTTATTTGCGAGATAGCCAACCGTAAGTATTATGTCAGTGAAGCCTTGTGATGCTAACGACCTTATCTCTCTTTCGAGGATAGGCATACCATCAACAGGAATCAATGGTTTGGGGATAACCGGGAAAAGTTCAGCGATACGAGTTCCTCGTCCACCTGCCATAAGAATTGCTTTCATACTAGTTGTTTTTTAACTTTCCTAAAAAAATGGGTATTTAGGCTGAAGTTTGGAAATGATATAATTAGCTGAGATTAGTATTATAGATAGTGAGATAATCACATAAATAGAATCCGTTATTACATTTGAATACTCCTTGGTATATTTATTATATAGCAAATATGTGAAATATAGAAATATCCAATGATAAAATATTAGGAAAAGAGTGTTTCTTAATATTTGTCTAATAAAAAATGGGATAGCCTTTATTAATGATGATAACGAAAAAATTAATAATGTTCCAAATGTTCCTGCCAAATAACTTAACATAATGTTAGATGGAATGAAAGGACCATTCATTTGAGAAGGACCGTCATATATATAGAGAGATGTAATCACCATAAAAGCACCCATTGCAAATAATAATGCTCTATATCGATATTTTGTGACAATAGAAAAAACATATTGCAGTTTGCTATTAGATAGCCAAAAACCTAATAAGAAATATGGAACCGCCATTATTGTACTGTCAAGGCAGAAATACAAATCTACTTGATTTTCCTTTCTCCATAGTAGAAATATAAATGAGAAGCATATCAAGACAAATGTTGATATGAAATTTATTGGAACATATTTGAAAAGTATTCTTATCTGAATAATACAGATAATGAACCAACAAGGCAAACAATCATAATATGAAATTAATGTGTCGTAACCATCCCCCATAAAAACACCTGTTAATAGTTTGAACAATCCTATAATTCCTTCAGCCTTAAAAACTCTAATTGCTGCAAGTGGAAAAAAAATAATTGATATAGTAAATAGGGCACAAATAAATTATGGTATATCTTAATAAAATAATTGGTATTTGCTTTTTTGAACAAATAGCCACTGATAACGAAAAAAAGTGGCATATAAAATAGATATATCCATTCCCATATGATTTTTAGATAAGAATTATCAAAACCTCTTATATGCTGTAGTAAATGCCCAATGATGACGAGACTGATTCCCATGAACCTTGCCCAATCCAACCAAACGATATCTTTCTTTTCTGTCATATGGCTTATTTACAAAAGAAATGATCCTCCAACATTAAACATAATGCATGATATACCGGAAGATGCAATTCCTGAATCATATACGTTTCTGTCTCTGGTACATGGATACATACATCAGCAAACTTCTCTAATTTATTCTCTTTTTGTCCTGTAAGGCCAATAACTTTCATGCCTTTAGCTTTTGCAACGATAGCTGCAAAAAGAACATTCTTACTATTTCCAGAAGTAGAAATACCAAGAAGGACATCTCCTGCATTGCCGAAACCGAATACTTGCTGGGCAAAGCAGAGTAGAGGCTCACAGTCGTTCATATAAGCGGTAGTCAAACTATAATGACCATCCAAAGCTATAGCAGGCAAGGCTCTCTGCAAATTCTCTGCAAGAATAGAGCCAAGTTCCTTATCAATTTCCTTAAGAGCGGAAGCCTGCCTGTCTGATAGTTTGCGTGGATTCAAAAAACCTTTCATTAACTCACCAACGATATGCTCAGCATCTGCTGCAGAACCACCATTGCCACATACTAAAAGTTTACCACGATTAACATAGGATGCTTCCATGACATCGTATGCCTTGATGATTTCCTCTGTGCATGCTGCAAGAACAGGATAACGTTCGACTAATAAATCGATATACTTATTTAGACATTGTTCCATGATGGATATTTTTTAGTTTATTTGTAGTTCATGTTTTGCATATTGTCCTTTGAATAAATTTTCCACCCATGAGCACCACCATCCGTAAATGAAAACGGCATAGTAAAGCCATCTAGCCCGTCTAAAGCTTCAATGACTTCTTTCTTCTTGGTTGGCTCAACGATAAACATTATAAAGCCCCCGCCACCAGCACCACTGACTTTACCAGCTTTAGCACCATGTTCAAAAGCAACCTTCATTGCTTCATCAATCATAGGATTTGTGATGTGACAACTCTGCTTTTTTTTATTCTCCCAAGAAACACGAAGGATTTCGGCCAAAGAATCGATATCCCCCTTGAGTAAAGCCGTTTTCATATCAACTGCAGTCTGCTTTACTACATGCATAGCCATGATTGCTTCTTCATTCTGTTCTTTCGTATTCTTCATCTGCTCACTGATAATAGCGTCTGATGACCGAGATTTACCTGTAAAATAGAGCACCATGGACGCTTCCAATTCATCGATAATCCAACGTTTAACTTTTAATGGATTCACAATAACCATATCGTTCTTCAAAAACTCCATGAAGTTAAATCCACCAAAAGCAGCTGCGTATTGATCTTGCTTACCTCCACGTAATCCGAGATCAATTCGCTCTATCTCATAAGCTAGACGAGCTAACTCATAATCTCCCAAAGGAAGATTTAACCACTCAACAAATGCCTTAAGTATACATACCACCATTCCAGATGATGTCCCCAACCCAGAACCAGCAGGTGCATCGTTGTAGGTGGTAATCTTAAAAGCACGAGGTTTCATATTGAAATTTTTGACAATGCGGTTATAGACGCCCTTTATTAATGGTGCTTTGTCATCAATTTCAAGACGATTTGATACATCATGACATTCATGCGTATCTGCATCATAGGCCTCAATGGTAATATTATTATCCTGTGTTTCCTCTATTGTACAAAAGCAATAGAGATTAATTGTTGCGTTTAAAACTATTCCTCCGTATAATTCACTATATGGAGACACATCACTACCGCCTCCGGCAAGGCCTAAACGAAGCGGAGTTTTACTTCTAATAATCATACTGTTAATTATGCTTTATAACTTTTGTTCCCCTAACGAGGCACATATCAATGTTTAAATACTACTTTATCCCCATAATTTTTCTTTAAAAAAAATAATAGGGAATACAAAGAACGCTTTTATATATCTGTTTCTTGTGTGTGGCTCTTTATACATCCTATAGAAAAAACGTAAATTCATTTTGTTTACCCATGTTGGATAATAATCAATCTTTCCATTCAGAATGGCTGTTTGGTGTATAAAGCCACCACATGTAAATCCTATACCTTGAAAGCCTGCCTCTTTACACATTAATAAAAACTTCTCTTGAAGGCCAATGCCCATGCCAACAATTAAAAAATCAATAGGCAGATTGGAGATTTCATTTGCGGCCTTTTCCATGTCATTGTCTGATGAGAAATATCCATTTCGGCAGCCTACCCATCTAATCATGGGCCATTTTTTCGAAAAGATTTTTATTGTTTTGTTCAAATATTCTTGTTTAGTGGCTACAATACAGATATTTTTATTATGTGTATTTGCAAACTCAAAGACCTCAGGTGCCATAGAAGTCATATCAAAACTACGCCTCTTTATTTTTTTTCCATAAAAAAGATGTACAGCTAAAGCCAACAAGGAACCATCTATAAAGATATTATCGAATTTAACAAAATAATCTTTAAGTTTTTGAGCCTGTAAATAGGATACGGGATTTAAATAAGTATAGATTTTACCTGCTTGAGTTAGATATGAATCTAGATTCTCATTATTAGTAATTAGATTTATTAATTTTGATTTTATCATAATATAAGTACATTCAACACAAACATTTCATTAATTTGTCAAACATGTCTCTTAAACCATATTTTGGTACCCAACCCAACGTTTTTAGTTTCTCGACAGATAAGGGCAATAATGATATGGGGGCATACCCTTCATTATTATTCAATTCGTATTTAATATTAATATTCTTATTGTAGTTGTCACGAAGGTATTCAGCTAAACCTTTTGCTGAAATATAAGTTTGAGGATTTGCAACATTATAAGCCTCACCACGTTTTCCTTTAAGTAAGATATAAAGAAGTGCTGATATCGCATCTGTAGTATAACAATAAGGACGAGCAGATTCACCTGTAGTGTGTAGGATTATATCTTCACCTTTAGCAGCTAAACGCGCAAATTGTACAATTACACGATTATCATCTTTTGCAACTGCAGCCCCTGTAGTTTGTGTTAATCTTGCAATTTTGACAGGAACCAAGTATTCCTGACTATATAAATAACAAAGGTTTTCAGCTGCTCTTTTGGCTATCGGATAGCTACTACGAATATCTGTAATAGACCAGTAGCCTTGCACATCTTCTGTAACAGTATCCATTTTATCTATTGTACCATAGACCTCTAAAGAACTTAGGAAAACAAAACTTTTAATATCCTTTTTTTTTGCATAATCCAATAAATTACTTGTACTTTTAATAATGAAATCAAAGGTTTCAACTGGTTTTTCTACAAAGAAACGACTTGATGTTGGAGCTGCACAATGTATAATAAAGTCAACAGTCTTTATATGAGAATAATCTTCATCAATTAAATCACTTTCAAAAAAATCTATAGATTCTAATTCCTTAGAATCAAAAAGATAATGCATTTTTTGGGCATTACGAACAGGCGCAATTATTGAAATACCTTTATCAAGTGCTAATAAACAATGAACGAACGTAGATCCTATTAGTCCTGTGGCTCCTGTAATTAAAAAACAAGTATTTTGCAAATAATCAGCCAACAAGAAACTACTGCAGAACTCTTGAATATCATGCTTAAGAATATTATTCATAATAAATAATTAGCAGTTAATACTGTATATTAGGAAAACTATTAATACCTTTATAAAGATGTTGCATTATTATGCTCTAGTGTCTCTAACAAACTCCTCTACTGTTTTAACAAGATTGTTCGCATATTCTTTGTAATTCAACTTGACTGGAACATTATTGGGGCTAAGCTTTTGCTTTTTCATTATTTCTTTTATTTCATCAGTAACGCCAACAAGTCCATTCCTTGTCCATTTCACGACATGAAACAGCTCTATTAAACCTTCCATACGCCCTGGACTACGGAGTTTCATATTCTCAAGTGAATCTGAATTGATATAAACACACGGAGTTTCAACAGCTAAGCATGGCAGTCCACAATGTATTCGAGATGTAATAACAAGTGATGCTTCAGCATATTTGTGTATCAATCTCCTGGCACATTCCATCCATTCGTCATTATTCTTACAAAACGCCGATGACATATTATGAGTTACAAACTCAGCATTAGCTATAGTATCAATATCAAAAGAAGTGCGATAATAATGATAGAAGAAAGAGGAAACGGCAATTCTCTCTAATTTCTTAGAAACAAGAGAAAAAACAGTGCGATGTTCTGGAGTAATATTTGTATAAAATCGTTTTATTTTTGACGCATATCTAAATGTGTAAAACAAACATTTTAGATACATTATTAAATTTAAATAATTGTATTTAGTACCAGCATAAGGAAAATAAGGGTCGACAAATATTGTTTTGCCATTGTTTTTGTCAGTTTTGTATTTCTTACCTAACGTCAATGTTAAACAGCTTGAAAAATAACTATCAATACCTTTTTTCTTTAACAAGTTCATCGTACTGTAGTCGCGCGCGCCTATAGGTTCATGCTTTTTCAAATATTCTATGGATTGTGGGGTTAAGAACTTATCAGCAATTACAGGAACCAGATGGAAACTTATAAATAAGGGATTTATACAATCAGATGGAGGAAAATTTTGGGGATTCCACATAAACCAACCATTCATAATAACATTGGTCTTTTCTGGATATTTAAAACCATTTAAAGACTCTCTTTCTACATAAACGTCAAAAGTATCCCAGAACTGTTCTTGGGCTACACTTTGGATATAGTCACCCACATTCTTCTTATGACTGCCAGGTGAACATACTAATATTCCATTTGCCATAAATTGTATGTTTGAATAATTAATACCCGAAAATCTGTTGATTTTCATGAACTTCGACCATGGCTCTAAAAATGAAAAAATCTGTTGGCGTTGTGATTTTGATATTCTCAATTGGTCCGATAATTGTATTCATATGAAAACCATAATTGCTCATCATGGTACAGCTGTCAATGAAGTCTTGCTTCCCCTCACTTTGAGCACGTCGATGAACTGACAGTATATCAGATAAGAAAAAGGTTTGGGGGGCTCGAGCTATTAGTGAATTATCTCTTGTTGGAATTTCTAAAGAATCATCTATTTGCTTAACTATGAATGTTTCCGTTGCAGGAACACAGGTTATACAATTTCCTTTTTCTCTAGCCGTAACAATATTATCTGTAATTGTTTTTTCTGTTATTAAAGGACGTACGCCATCATGAATCATCACAATAACATCTTGAGAATCAATATTATAATTAAAACAATAGTTTTCTGCAGCAACTAATCCATTAAATATTGAATTCTGTCCTGAGTTACCTCCAGGAACAATGCTAACAACTTTACTTATTTCAAATTTTTTGAGCATTTTCTCTAAAAATGGAATCCAAGTTTCTAAACAAACCACACAGATAGCATCGACATCTGCATGATTATCAAAAAGTTCTAGAGTATAAATAATAATAGGTTTACCATTTAATTCCAAAAACTGTTTTGGTCTGCTTACCGTATTCATTCGTTTGCCGGTACCTCCTGCAAAAATTACTGCAATATTTTTTTTCATATAAATAAGGATTAAAGATATATACCAGAACTCTCCAACGCTCGTTTACAAAAATTACCATCCCTATAATCATTTGCTAAATTCTGAACCCTTTCACGATCTGCAGCAAAATCATCTTTGCCTTCAGCTAGGCATTTAGCAAACGATAAAAGATCTTCCTTTGTCAAAATGCGAAATCCTGGTTGATATGATTTCGGATTTTTAAACACGAAACCTCGTGAATAATCATCCATATCATCTTCTGTGAAAGCAATTGGACGATTAAGTAGTAAATAATCAATAAATATCGATGAATAATCAGTAATTAAAGCATCAGATTGTGCCATTAATCTGTATAAGTCCATATTTCGTTTTATAAATTCATTATGACTGAGTAAAATAAAGTGGTCAAGTTCTGTTGTCTTGTAGTAACTTAAGTCTTGTAGCGGATGTAACTTAACGATTATCTTAACACCTAGTTTACTTAAAATGTCATTAATTATTTGAAAATCTTCATTCTTCAATATTGGCACAAGATTGTTTGTCTTTGAACTGTCACAATATCCCGTTATTGATGATTTTCTAAAAGTTGGGGTCCATAGAATTAGTTTTTTGTAATGTCCGAAGTCATAATTTGGATTTCCTTTAAACATAATATCACATCTAGGTTGCCCACAAATTATTACTTGATCTTCTGGGATAGAAAAACAATAGCTAAAAATGGGAGCAAAATGCTTGGAAGTAGAAAAGACATTAGTATAATATGGCTTATCAAATGAATGACCTTTAAGCATACCTTTATCTGGTGCTTTGAAAGCGCTACCATGCCACATTTGTATCACCTTCTGGTCCTTACCATGATAAATAGGTAGCTTTCCAAAACAATAATAGACATATCCTGCTCTAAAATATTCAAATATCCCACGTATATTACTTATGAAATGTACATTTTTAGGTATCCTGTCGACAAAATTATAATAATCATTTGTACTACATATAATTGAATATTTCTCATTATATCCTGTTTCTATAAGATAATCATACAGTGCTTTAATATTATCACGGAACCCCATATTCGAGTAAAGCATAATTCTCCTATTGTCATGATTTACTCTGCAATTAATCCATGAAAAAAAAGAAAACACAGTATCTTGTAAAAAAACTTTCAGCGCAACGTTCTTTATCATATTTATTTTATTTTAGATAAATATTCTGTAAGACATGAGCTTCCGATTTAATATTGTAGCCGGCTTTTGTAAATGCTTCTCTATTGTATAAGCTTTGTTGTGTACGCTCCTTAAAAGTCAGCTTGTAAATATACTTTGCCCAATACGCTTCGCCCTTTTCCAAATCTAACATATAGTTGTTATCAGCAATATGAACTTCGCTGGTTACATTGGATGACATTATGCAAGCTAGGCCTGACGACTGAGCCTCCAACACAGTTAAAGGAAGCCCCTCATAGATGGAAGGGAAAACAAATACATCAAAGACTTGAATTAATTGCTTTATATCTGAACGTAAACCTGTAAGTATAACGCTATTCTCCAATTTATTTTTAGTAATCTCTCTTTCTACTATTGGCCTCAAGACACCATCGCCAACAAGTAATAACTTGCTTTTGGGGTTTAATTTTAAATACTCTGCAAACATCCTAATTAAAAACGGGTGATTTTTTGCATCCATAAATTTCCCGATATGACCAATTACAAATTCATCATCGTTTATACCCAAGGCCTTGCGATATTCGGTTCTTAGTTCTGGAGAAAATGCAAATTTATCTACATCAATTGCATTCTTAATAATTTTATAATTACCTACGCCATAAATCCAATCACCTGCGGGACGTGAACAAGCGACGGCATCTGTGTATGTTGCATGATAAATAGGTGATAGCAATTTGCCAATCCAAGCATACTGAGGCCTTGATGTGTGATTGTGTACAATAATTTTCTCCACACCTGCCATTTTTGCAGCTGTAGTTTCAATAGCAGCCGTTTGACTGTTTGCATGAATGTGAATCACATCGTAATTTGCAGCCATTTTTTTTAGACTATACCAATAATTAATAATTAGTATTCGTTTAGGAAGCTTAAAATACGAACTTCCATTATCTTTCAACTCCTCCTTAAGTTCGCTGCTACATTCATTAGTAGAACAGAAGTCTATTGCAACTTGAGTTTTATCTATAAAATGATAATAATTAAGCATTACGGAGGATAGCCCCCCCGTCTTTGAGAACGAAGTTGTAATAACAGCAAGTACTCTTTTCATACCTATTTGTGATGTCTTTTATATTTCATTATACGTCTTTTAAGTCTGCTAATTTTTTTGTTCCACATGAATCTTTCGTATGCATAATCTATAACTTCATAATCATCTGTTTTTGAATAGGTATGCATTTTATCAACCCCCTTCTTGCCATCTACTACTATAGAATCATTTTTAATGTAGTCAACTATTTTTTCTTCAAAAATGCCATTACTTATTGTTAATTGATAGAAAATAGTAGATTTTCCATATCCATGTTCTCCATCTTGTGCGGGACGGATTATTCGGTTATGTTCATCTATAAACATTCTACCTGCACCACGTCCATTATTTACATTATAATAAAAAGTTTGGATGTGTTTCAATGTCTTAGTTAACATATCAAGTTCAAAAACAAGATTCATATATTTCCCCTCTGTTTGACTATAAGAGAAAAGAAATAATTTGTTCTCATATTCTAAAATCGTTGAATCACAATAATCATGGCCAGAAATGAGAGTTTTATCTTTTATCCACCCTCTAGGAAAATTACTCGCCTTATATAGATCTATCGTTCTGTTTTCTCCTGTTTCAGGTATCATATAATAGTCATTCTTATATTTGAAAACAAGAGGATAAGACATGTGATAATTCTGGGATATTAATAATTCAAAATCTGAAATCTTTTCATCTTTAATTGTAAAGAAGCCAATATCACCTTTACATGTATTTCTATTAAAAGCTTCTACGAAAAGATAATTAGCATCTCCATCTTTAAAGAGTAACGGGTCCGCAAACCAATAAACATTATTGTGTGGTAGTGAAGAAAATGATACCCTATAAAAATCTTTTGATTCATTTTTTCGGAATGAAATTTTCCATTCTCCTCCGAAAAAATGTTTGCGTATAAATTTACTTAACATTTCAATTATCAGTATTATGTTTTTGTAAAAGTGAGTTAAAAAATGATATGTAATTTTTTGCTATAACTTTTTCTCCGAACCTATTCTTTAAATTTGTAGCGTTCGTTTTCAATTGATTGTAATGATATTGCTCTATTTTAGATAGTGAAATTAGAGAAGATAATAATTCATTTATATCAAACATAATAGAATTACTATTATCATACACGCTTCTAAAACTTGACAAATCAGTTGAAAAAATGGGGAGCCCGTAATTTGCTGCAATCATAATTGGGCCAGATTGCGTTGCATCTCTATATGGTAAAACCAAAAAATGATGGGATGCAAAAATACCAGGAATTTCATCGTTATTAATAAATCTTATATGCAAATTAAAGATTTTAGAATGTTTGATAAGTTTTTTGCATGAATTCCAAAAATCACCTTTTCCATAAATAGATAGTTCTATATTATTAACTCCACAAGAATAAGCTTTTTCAAGTGCTTCAATTAATAAGTCAAGGCCCTTATATGAGTGGATTTGCCCAAAAAATAACAACTTAATCCCATCCTTTATCAAGGGGGGCGCAACACTTGACTTTCCGAAGTCTTTGACACTCATTCCAACAACTGTACAGTTTTTACCTTTGCCATATCTTTCTTCAAATATTTGCCTTTGCTGTTCTGAAAAAAAAATAAAATTATTATTCGTTCTCACAACTAAGTCAACTTGTTTTTGGAAAATCCATCTATGTTTTGCTCCAGAATGAACAATACAGTCATGCAAACCATAAACTATAGGTATGTGTCGTAAATACAGGAAATAAGCGATCTGCCACCAATATCCCTCTGCAACTTTATATATAATATCAACTTTGATTTCTAAAATTAATTTTGCAATCCTAATACATGTTTTTATTCCTTTCGGGTCAAGTCTTTTTCTATGTCTCGTATCAATTACTATCAGATTAATTCCTCTTTCTTTTGAATAATTTATAATTTCATCGATATCAAAACGAGGTTTATTTATATCGGTTACTAAATAAAACCAATTTACATTGTATTCAACTGCCAATTGAGAGAGTACAGTTAAATCTGTATCAGCAAACCATTCACTTGAAATATACGCTATTTTTTTTTTCATACTCAACAAACAATCTTAAACATATTTATACCCCCAATAAAGTACGCTACAATATGATTGGGTACAAAAATGCGCTATTATTAATAAAAAGTCGAATGCCCATTGTAACTACATTAACACATTTTCTGGTTAATCAAGATACTGTGTTTGCAAAGTATGGCCTCTAGTTCTTTCGCCCTAGTCGAAGTATAGATACGCTCCATAAACATCTTAATTCTGTCAAAAGGAATTGGCTTGATTCTTAATTCATTTAAGATACGTTTAAAGACTTCATAATTATCAACATTGGGTACAATATTATCAATATTGTACCATTGTACATCTGCACTCTCTTTAAAGCTCAAAGGATTATACCATTTTCGTTTCATATCAAATAAATGCAGATTGATATGATTCTCTTTTGCATATTCGCTGGCGTGCTGCGAAATGTAGGATTTATTACTTGCGGCAACAATCCATTCAATATCAAACCTCTGAGACAATATATTCAGAAATGGCAAATCTACCTGAAGATAGCAACCTGCTGTTAACCATACGATTTTTTTCATTTATACATCTTTTCAATTTAATCAAATTCCTTTAACCATACTGTCTTTTTTACCTATTCAAATAGGGTCTTTAAGGGAACACGGTGTTTAAATTCAGATATGCAAAATAGATTGCTAATGCTTTTTATTGGACAACTTGTAAAGATATTTAAATAGCATCCGATATAAAATTGGCAAGTGTGTTGGTTTTCCCGATGTTCTCCACATTCTTATCAATTTAAAAGGAATCTTGTCAAACAATACCACATCATAAGAATACTCATAATATGCCTGACAAGAATTCTTTATCTCATCATCAAACGATTTTAACTCTTCTATGAAATTGTCATCTACTACAAGAGCATATCGATATATGAATTTCAGTGTTTCAGAAAGTTTAGAGAGGAAATACGGACGATAGGCACTTTCTGACAAGTGGTATTGTTCATACATATTAACTCTGCCAATAGTCATTTTTATTAACTGCGGTATACTTTTTACAAAGACATCTGCAGCCATTGTCTGTCCTTCGCGTCCTATCAAATAATTATAAAGCATGAAAGGGCAATAATAAAATGTCTTTACCGTATATATTGGCAAGAAAACCCATTGTGCATCTGTATAAGATATTCCCTCTGTTTGTTTATAATGGATATCTATTAGGTTCTGCCTCCTATATGTTACAGAATGCATCTGAAGAAACTTAAAGTAGTCTGTACCGATGTAATCTAACAACAGAAGCTTTTGGTTAGATGGAAAGGTACATATATTTGTTGAGGCGACCTCATCATAATCATGCACCTGTTGGAAATCTGTTATGAACAAATCTGCATCATGACACAAAAGGAAATCTATGAAAGCAGATAGTGCTTCTGTATTGAATGAATCATCGGCATCAAGTACTTTAATATACTTTCCCGATGCCTCATTTAGACCTCTGTTCACGCATGATCCATAATTCCCGTTTTCCTTGTCAATTACTCGGAACGTCTGCGGGCATTTTGTTTCATACTCGTGTGCGATTTGCGACGAAGAATCCTTGGAACCGTCGTTAATAATCAATACCTCCAACTTTTCCATTCTCTCATTATTCATAATGAGAGAATCTAAACACTTACGGAGATATTTCTCCATATTATATGTTGGAATTATTATTGACAAAATTTTATTATTATCTTCCATACTCATTATATTTTGAATATTTTCTTCATAAACTTAATTCTCATTAGCATCCAACATAAAAGAATTGTTAGTGTACAATGAACAATACATAAAACCAAAAATCCCCATTCCTGATTAACATTCACACCGATTCCTAAAAACTTTAAAATATCGTAAAACAAGACGTGTAATGCATATACAGGAAGAAAAAGCGAAGATAGAAGATTAATGATTCCGCCATTTTTTATCACTGTATTAAGGCAAGCACAAAACACACACACTGCATAAACCATACATAAAACGGAACCAAAATAGAATTCATTCCCTCCTAGATCTGGACCAAAACACTGAAAAAAAACATAGACTATAGAAACCAGCAAAACCCATAGCCAATTTATCATAGTAAGTGATTTTTCTTTCTTACGAATTACCCCCCCCATACAATAAAACATTACCCAATAATACAATCTGAAAGTTTGTGGCAAATACATTTTTTCAAATTGACAAAGAGCATTAAGGATAAAGGCCAAAAACGAAGCCAATACCATAATAGAAAGAATTTTATACGAGAAAAGTATTTCATTTGGTATTAATGCATTAATTATGTATAGCAGAATCATTGCCCCAAAATACCAATATTGCCACATATACCCCTTTTGTACAGTCCAACTAAAATACGAAGCTATCCCCAAACCTCTTGATGTTAACCTGCCATTATTGATATAATCTATCAAGTTATAAACAATAAGAGCTAAGGATATTGTTATGATAATGAACTTTAAAATGCCGAAGACTTTTTTCTTAACATAAGCAAGACTAACTTCTCTTGTTTGCATTAAATAGCCACTGGCCATGAAGAATAATGGTACTGCTATACAGCAAATGGCGTAAACAACATCCCTAGAATTTGAATTATCAATAAATGATGCAGAGGATACACCTGTATGAAGCAACAATACCATTGTCATTGCAATGACCTTAATTGCATCAACAGAAGTGTTTCTTTGCGACTGCACCACATTCACTGTAATAATATTCATAAATTCGTATTTTAATTACCAATACGTGAACGATGTAATACTAATCCAAGAGAGAGTATCCACATTGTCAGCAGATTATACATTGTTATAGTAAAAGAAAATAGTAAAAAATAAGAAAGCAAGAAAAAGGGCCATTTTAACCTCCTTCTTTTTAAAATATGTACAAAAGGTATAATAGCGTAACTTAATACATATATAGAAACCGTGTACAGACCACCATCTGCAAATAAGGTAAAAAGAGAATTACTGAAGCCATAAGTTCCACCTTCATCTTCTTGGAGTTTCTCCGTGAATAGCCCTTGTCCGAATATTGGATTCTTTAGACCAATCATTATACACTCTTCAATATCACGTGTTCGCGCATTGAGAGAAGATTGTCCTGATTCTTGCTTATCTCCTACTAATAATGATGAGACGGATAATAAAGATATAAAAACAAATGGAATTATGAATACTTTTAAAAGTACATTCTTTTTTCCCACCATTCTATATAGTACTACTCCCAGAATTAATGAAATAAAAATAAAACCCGTCGTAGTGAAAGTTGTTACTATTGTCAGGGCCAATAAAAAAATTCGCTTCCATGATATTGTAGGCCTAAGGAAAAACTCAACAGCCAGCGCTGTACATAAAACCATATTATACATCGGGCCCTCTTCAAAAAAACCACTATTCCTCATTGTTTTGTAACCCATAAAGGTCACTTCTTGGGTTTCATAATATAGGAAATGATAAGTTGGGATAAATCTAAATTCAGCCCAATCATTTGGAACCATCATCGTTGGTTGAATCATCCCCAGATTTGTAGCAAAAAACCAATAAAAAATTGATACTATTGCAAAAACGGATACAATATTTGAGAATTTTAAAAGAGGAGAAAATAATTCTGAGATAGTATTTATTCTCCGAGTGCTCTGATATAGAAAAAAAACTGGAAGAGTAAAAACAAAAGTTTTTAGATAACTCAATTGCGTACCATGATAGATATTTAAGAATGGGGGGATGGCTCCTATTAAAAGGAATAATAGCAGAGGGTCAAAGTACTTTTTTCCTTTTCCTATACACAACAACAATCCACATACAAACCATGCAAAAATTGATAAATAATTACTTGCATTTTTTATCTCCAATAGTATCGTATTAAATTCAAGTATTATGATAAGCATCAGAATATACTCTAACGCATTAACTATTGTATGACTTGCCTTTCGCTTTTTTATTTCTATATATGTAGAAACAGACTTCATATATGCGTGTTTTAACTATAAATCTATCCATTAAGTTCATCTATGCATTTTCTTTTCTATCAGAGACATCAATTCCTGTAGTATTTTATCCTTCATAATGTAAAGAAATGACAAGTAGATTATGCTGCCAACGAATGTCCCTGCAAAGATCTGAAGCCATACGTTCTCCATGGAACTGGTAAACAATACTCCTATTGCCATTAAAAATGAAGCACAGCCATAAATAAGAATTTCTTTGTCAAAGATTGAAAAAGAAACATAATTCTTTCCTAACTTAATCTGAACTAACAACACAGAGAATTCGGATATCAACATAGATATTGATGCACCTATCTCTGAGAATAAGGGGATTAATATGATATTTAAAATGATATTCAATCCTGCAGCAACTAAAGTACTGACAATAACATAACTTTCTTTACCATAAGGATATAAAATCTGAATACCAATAATATTTGTCATCCCAATGAAAATGATAACTGGAGCAGTATAAACTACTACAGGTATAGAATCGTTAAAATCATCACCACAGAAACCGAGTGTTATAGGTTTAGAAAGCATCATAATGCCTACGGTTAATGGAATGGCCATAAACATCATAAAATGATAGGACTTCCTGATAATGCTGTTAAATTCGTCAAATTTCCTTTCACTTATGAGATGAGAGCAGCGAGGTAGCATAACTGTTCCTAACGAAGTAACCACAGAAACAAGTATGTGGGTTAGTTTATAACCTGCAGTAAACAGGCCGACTGAGCGATCATCTACCATAAATCCAAGCATGATAGTATTCAACTGCACATAAATACTGGTAATGACCGTTAACATGAATATACGAAAGGCAGGCTTTATATGTTTAGTGAAATTTAGCTTCTTCCACTCAATAGAACAAAACTGTATATACTTACGTAAATGTATGAAATTAATAAGATTGTTACCAACTGTTGATCCAACAACCACTAATCCATAAATAAGCAGGTCATTTTTGTCTTTTACAAATACAAATAAACTTATTGCACAGAGAAAACGAATTATGAGTCCACGAATGGTTATAAACAAGAAATCCTCAATACCTTGATAAAACCATTGGACACCTAACGCTGTAAAAATAATAGTAAGACTGAGTATATAAAACAGCGATAGTTCCTCCTGGATTCGAGGTATAAAAACACCAATGACATAAACAGCAAGATAGCCAAGCATTGCAAGGATTATACTTAAAACTGTAATCTCTACCATTGTGCGATTACGGAGGTTTAAATCACTACGGCACTTTGCTATCTCACGCACGGCATATAAAGGAATACCAAGGCTTGTTAGTAATACTATATAGCCAATAATAGAATTTTGAAAGTTAACGACACCAATACCCTCTGGTTGTAGCACTCGTGCCGCATAGGGGAATGTCACTACCGGAAATATTAAGCCCGATAGTGTATTTATATAATTTAAAATTATGTTTCCCTTTAAAGAACTCATAGTGTCCTAAAATACAAAGAATATTATTTACAAAAACGAGTATTAATCCATGGAAGGTTATAAATATGATAAATTATTTTGCCTTAACACTATAACCGTTAGGATTATTCTTCTGCCAATTCCAACTATCGCGACACATTTCTTCAATGCCGTATCGTGCTTCCCAACCTAATTCTGCCTTGGCTTTAGCTGGATTGCAATAGCAGGTGGCTATATCACCTGGCCTGCGAGGTTTAATTACATACGGTACATTTACTCCATTTACCTTCATAAAGGCATTAACAACATCAAGTACGCTATAGCCATGACCAGTGCCAAGATTGTAAATGGCTAAACCACATTTATTATTGATGGCCTTTAATGCAGCCACATGCCCAGAGGCCAAGTCACAAACATGGATGTAATCGCGAACACCAGTACCATCAGGTGTATCGTAATCATTTCCAAAGATACCAAGTTCTTTACGAATGCCTACTGCTGTCTGCGTGATATAAGGCATCAGATTATTGGGGATTCCAGTTGGATTCTCGCCAATCATTCCGCTCTGATGAGCTCCAATAGGATTAAAATAGCGCAACAATACCACATTCCACTCTGGGTCTGCTTTCTGAACGTCCATTAATACCTCTTCGAGCATGCTCTTGGTTTGGCCATAAGGATTGGTACAACGGCCCTTAGGGCATTCCTCAGTGATAGGAATAATTGCGGGATCACCATAAACTGTTGCTGAACTACTGAATATAATATTCTTACAACCATGCTGGCGCATTACATCCAAAAGAATGAACGTTCCAGTCATGTTGTTGTGATAGTATTCCAATGGTTTTGCAACTGACTCGCCAACAGCTTTTAATCCAGCGAAGTGGATTACAGCATCAAACTTGTTCTCGTCAAACACCTTTGATAGTGCGTCCTTATCTCGCACATCTACCTCATAGAAAGGTATTTCCTTTTCGATAATATTTGCGACTCGGCGTAAAGCTTCAGGGTTGCTGTTCACAAGGTTGTCTACCACGACTACACTATGGCCTGCTTTATCAAGTTCTATAATGGTGTGACTTCCAATATAACCAGCACCGCCTGTTAAAAGTATATTCATTATTTATTTTGTTCTATTATAAGATAAAATTGAACTATATAATTTATTAATCAAGCAAGGAGCCGATAAGACTGTTGGAGTTGCTCATAAACCATGAATCATATCAACTCACTTGCCTGTATGTTTTTGGGGAGTTAAATGAAAATCCGGCCGGGATTAACCTAAAGATGGATGATGTATTATGGATGATGTTTGATGAATTTTCCCATCATTATTCAACACCGTCTAACTTCTTACAGCGATGAGTTAATACTTTCACCAATTCCTCGCAGTCAGCATAAATGCTATTGTACTGCTTATCATCCAAATAATTGTTTCTATGTAGCAAATCTATCCAATAAAGGCATTCGCGAGCCTCTTTCAAGGCAATAAATGATTTTGACTTAAAGTCCGCCTTGCTAATTGCGCCAGTTGCTTCTGCATTGTTTGCACCAATACTTGTGCCTGCGCGAAGCAATTGGTTACACAAGTTGCTTATTGATTGCAAGTAGACTGGAACCGTTTTCTCGAATACTTTCTTACCTTTTATTATCTTGTAAGTCGGCTTTGCATTTGCAGCCTCCTTGAGAAGATAGTCATTCTTAAGACTCGCTTCGCTCATATAAGCGACAAAGTCGAGCGGAGTTTTATAATGCGGTCGCCAAAAACCAAGCACTTGGTCTGTATGGCATCGGAGATTTCAGACATGATATAAGATTTCGTTGGATGAGGATTCAACCTTTGTTCATCTTGGCAGGGATTATTCGGTCTACTATGACGAAGGATGCTTCAATATGGTAGACGTACACCCATTTACGGTTATGAGATACCATCCGGCGTGCCTCGGGGTGTATCTGACGCAGTGTCATTGATGTTGTCTTGCCATAGAGATCAGCATAAAATGCCAACGTCTTTATCTCCTCAC